>Ga0164290_1000453_pt1 | contig 132276 bp, 124 predicted proteins | sample Micstemetagenome_FD_108782 | JGI IMG/M metagenome (GOLD analysis project Ga0164290, IMG submission 108782) | Contaminated culture microbial community from soil near Moab, Utah, USA - Microcoleus steenstrupii SON62 (Illumina Assembly) | ecosystem: Environmental > Terrestrial > Soil > Soil crust... | reverse complement strand
GGCCCCGCCGGGCGGGGGCGCCCCCCCCCCCTCAAAACAAAACGCCCCCCCCCCCCCCCCCCCCCCCCCCGGGGGGGGGGGGGGGGGGGGTTGGGGCGGTCCCCCCCATCACGGCAACCGACTGCCTTGCACCGCGGCACCGCGCGGCCTAACCGCCGCGCGTGAACTACCGCCACGCCTTCCACGCCGGGAACTTCGCCGATGTCGTGAAGCACGCGCTGCTCGTCGCGCTGTTGCGCGGCCTGCTCGCGAAGGACAAGCCGTTCCGCGTGCTCGACACCCATGCCGGCATCGGCACCTATGACCTCTCGGCGGCGGAGCCGCAGCGCACGGGCGAATGGCGGGACGGGATCGCGCGTCTCGCTGACAGCGCCGACCCGGCGCTTGCCGACTATCTCGGCCAGGTGCGGGCGGCGGGCCATCCGGCGACCTATCCCGGCTCCCCCGCGCTGATCCGCGCCCTGCTGCGCCCCGCCGACCGCCTGCTGCTGTGCGAGCTGCACCCGGACGACCACGCGACGCTGCGCGCGCGCTTCCGCGGCGACGCCCAGACGGCTGTGCACCGGCGCAACGCCTGGGAGGCACTGACCGCCCTCACCCCGTTCCCCGAACGCCGCGGCCTCGTGCTGCTCGACCCGCCCTTCGAGCAGGAGGGCGAGTTCGACCGCCTCGCCGCCGGCATCGCCGGGCTTCGCCATCGCTTCCGCGCCGCGATCGTCGCCGCGTGGTACCCGATCAAGCACCGCGCCCCCGTGCGCGCCTTCCACGCCGCGCTGCGCGACTCGCGCGTGCCCGACTGCATCGCCTGCGAGCTGGCGCTGCGCGAGCCGACCGATCCCGCGCGCCTCAACGGCTGCGGCCTGCTCGTCGCCAACGCCCCCTTCGGCTTCGAGGCCCGCGCGACGGAAATCCTCGCCGCCTTGCTCCCGCGCCTCTCGCGCGGCGAGGATGGCGCGATGGCAGCGGTCACCCGCCTCACCGAGGAGGCCTGACATGGCGCAGCGGGTCGCCGTGCTCGGCGCCGGCGCCTGGGGCACCGCGCTCGCCCTGCAGGCGGCGCGGGCCGGCAACGACGTCGCGCTCTGGGCGCGCGACCCGGCGCGGGCGGCGGAGATGGCGCGGTCGCGCCGGAACGAGGCCCACCTTCCGGACGTGGCGCTTCCGCCCGCCGTCGCGGTCACCGCCGAAGCGGCCGCCGCGCTCGACGGCGCGGCGCTGGTGCTGGCCTGCATCCCCGTGCAGTTCCTGCGCGCGAGCCTTGCCGCCCTGCCCGGCACCGCCGCCCCGGTCGTGGTCTGCGCCAAGGGGGTCGAGCGCGGCACGCTCCGCCTGCCGCTCGAGGTGATCGCAGAGGCGCGGCCCGGCGCCGACGCCGCCGTGCTCTCCGGCCCGAACTTCGCGCATGAGGTCGCCCGCGGCCTGCCCGCCGCGGCGGTGCTGGCGGGCCACGACGCCGGGCTGCGCGAGATGGCGGCCGGGCTGCTCGGCACCGCCGCCTTCCGGATCTACGGCAGCGACGACCCGGTCGGCGCGGGGGTGGGCGGCGCGGCGAAGAACGTCATCGCCATCGCCGCCGGCGCGGTGATCGGCGCCGGCCTCGGCGAGAATGCGCGCGCCGCCCTCGTGACAAGGGGATTGGCGGAGCTGTCGCGCCTGGCCGTCGCGCTCGGCGGAAGGGCGGAGACGGCGGCGGGGCTCTCTGGCCTCGGGGACCTACTGCTGACCACCACCGGGCCGGGCAGCCGCAACACCTCGCTCGGGATGGCGATCGGGCGCGGCGCGACGCTGGCGGAGGCGCTCGCCGGGCGGCTCGGCGTGACGGAGGGCGTAGCGACCGCGCCCGCCCTCGTCGCCCGCGCGGCCGAGGCCGGGGTGGAACTGCCGATCTGCGCCGCGGTGGCGGATCTGCTGGCCGGCACGCTGTCGCTCGAGGAAGCCATCGGCCGCCTCCTCGCCCGCCCGCGCCGCGACGAGTAGCCCCGGCCCGACGCCGGCCAAGGGCTGGCTCCCGCTGCTGTGAGCGTAAGCATCGCGAATTTCACTCGCAAGTCATGCTGCGCTGCAGCATATGCCTGGGTCACAGACCATCGAGGCAAGGCATGAGCGGTTTCTCCTTCCCCCCCAATCCCTTCCTGAGCGCCTGGATGAGCGCGGCCAACACCGCCGCGGGCAGCTGGCGCGGCGCCTTCACGGGCGAGTGGCAGCGCCAGCAGATGGCCGCGCTCGAGGCGTGGAACCGTCAGGTGCTGGGCTTCTGGACCGGCGCCTTCGCCCGCACGGCGCAGGCCCCCGCCCCGGCGAAGACCGGGGGCGCCCCGGCCGGCGAGCCGAATGGCGCCCTGACCCTGCCCTCCATTGCCGCCCCGGCGGCGGCGCCGGAGCTGCCGCCGATGGCCGAGGCCGTTCCGCTCGCCGCCGCGCCGGCCGCCGAGCCGTCCCTGCCCGCGAGCATCGCCCCGGCCCTGCCGGAGCCCGCCGCCTCCGCCATCGCGGCGACCGAGGCTGCGGTGCGCAAGCCGAAGCCGAAGGGCGCCGCCGGGCTCCGCACCGCCGTCGCGCGCCGCAAGGGCCCGGCCCCGAAGCCGGCAGCCAAGCGCAAGCCGACCCGCCACTGACGCGGGGCGCCGCTACCCCCTCCCCCGCAGCCCGGGGGAGGGCCAGGGCGTGCATTCCGACGTCCATGGGTGACCTACGGGGCGCTGGTGTGGCACCGCCGGCCCGCCTATGCCCGCCGCGGCGGATCCCGGGTCAGCCCCTTGGCCGCCAGCGCCTGCTCATAGGCCGCCCAGCGATCCTGTTGCTGGCGGCCGAGCTCGTGCAGGTAGTCCCAGGAATAGATCCCGGTGTCATGCAGGTCGTCGAAGACCAGCCGCACCGCGTAATGCCCCACCGGCTCGACGCGCATGATCCCGACATGCCGGCGTCCGGGCACGATCACCTTCTGCCCCGGCCCATGGCCCTGCACCTCCGCCGAGGGGCTCTCGACGCGGAGATACTCGGCGGGCAGCGCGAAGGACTCGCCGGTATCGAAGGCGACGTGCAGCACCTTCTCGGCACGGTTCAGGCGGATCTCGGTCGGTGTGGGCATGTCTCTCGGCTCGGTCAGCCAGCCGGCGGAGCAAGCCGCCGGGGCCGGCATCCGCCGCCTGACGGCATCACGTCAGTCCAGCTTCCGGGCCTCTTCCGGCAACATGATCGGGATGCCGTCGCGGATCGGATATGCCAGCCCCGCCTTCTCGCTGACCAGCTCCCGCCGCTCCCGGTCGTAGCGCAGCGGGCCCTTCGTCACCGGGCAGACCAGGATCTCCAGCAGCCGCGGATCCACCTCCGCCGTCGCCTCGCCGCTCATCGCATCACCCCATCCATGGCGGGCGCTGTCTAGCTCGGCCGCCCTTCGGGCGCCATGCCGTGACTGTCCATCTGCATCAGCGCCACCAGCATCCGCGCACGCTCCCCGGCGTCCGGGGCCTCCAGCAGCGCCTGCTTCTCGCGCACGTCGAAGGGGCAGACCATGCAGAGCGTGGTGACGAGCATCGCGTCGCCGGTCCCCTCCACCGCCTCCCAGTTCGCCTCGATCCCGCGCGCGCGGAAATAGGGCCGCAGCGCCGCGACCAGCGCCTCGCGGTCGAGCGCGGGTGGCGGCGCGTCCACCTCGAGATCCGCGGCGAACTCCGCGTAGTCCGCGCGCACCCGGCGGTAGCCGCGCCGTCCCTCGATCTCCTCCGCGATGCGGTAGCGGATCAGGCCGGTCAGCGTGATCAGCAGCCGTCCATCATCCGTCTCCGAGAAGGAGGAGATCCGCCCGAGGCACCCCACCCGGTAGAGCTGCGAATCCCCGCCGCGCTTCGGCAGGTTCGGATCCCCCTGCACCATCCCGAGCATGCGCCCCGCGCCGAGCGCATCCTGAACCATCGCCAGGTAGCGCGGCTCGAAGATGTTGAGCGGCAGCCGTCCCTCCGGCAGCAGCAGCGCGCCGGAGAGCGGGAAGATCGGGATCTCCGGCGGGAGATCCGCGAGCGCGGGGTGAAAGGCGGGCATCGGCTCCTTCGGGCCGCAGCTGCGGCCGAGCGGGTCGCCGCGCGATGGCGGCGCCCCGGAATGCCGCCGAGGGGCGGCTTACCTGAAGAGAAGGGTGGAGAGCTTCCGCCGTCCTGCAAGGGTTGCGGGGTCGTCGAAGCCCCAGGCCTCGAAGAACTTCAGCAGCTGCTTGCGCGCCGCCTCCTCGTTCCAGGCCCGGTCGCGCCTGATCGCCTCCATCAGCGCGTCGGTGGCCTTCGCACGCTCCCCCATCGCGTTTAGCGCGACGGCAAGGTCGATGCGGGCCGCATGGTCGTCCGCATCCGCCGCGAGGCGCTTCTCGAACTCGCCGAGCTTCTCGCGCGCCTTCCGCCCCTCGATCGCGAGCTGCAGCGCCGAGCGGACCGAGGCGATCGATGCGTGCTCCCGGATCTTGTCGGTCACGCCGTCGAGCACCTGCTGCGCCTGCTCCTCCTCGCCGAGGTTCATCAGCGCGCGAGCGAGGCCGGCATAGGCCTCCGCATTCTCCCCCTCGGACTGCGCCAGCGCCGCGTAGAGCTCGAGTGCGGTGCGGTGGTCGCCGGCTTCCTCGGCGGCCTTCGCCTCCGCCAGCAGGTCGGCGCCCGGCATCTGGCCGCCGGCCATCTTCAGAAGCCCCTCGACGAACTTCTTCACCTCGCCTTCGGGCAGCGCGCCCTGGAAGAGGTCGGCGATCTGGCCCTGCACGAAGCCGACCACGGTCGGCACCGACTGCAGCGGCAAGCCCATCTGGGCGAGCTGCTGGACGAGCTGCTTGTTCTTGTCGATGTCGATCTTCACCAGCCGCACGCGGCCCTGCGCGGCGGTCACCACCTTCTCGAGCGTCGGCGTCAGCGACTTGCAGGGGCCGCACCAGGTCGCCCAGAAATCCACCAGCACCGGGACCTCCCGGCTGGCCTGGATGACGTCGGCCATGAAGCCCCGCTGGTCGCCGTCCTTGATGATGTCGCCGGCGCCCGCGCCGTTGCCGCCCCCGGGCGCGGTCTGGCGGGTCGGGTCGAAGATCACGTCCATAAGCAGGATTCCCAGGTCAGGTCTTGGGATATGTGCGCGGCGCGGGCCGCCGCGACAAGGCGGGGCGGAACGACAGGGGTGCATGGCCGTTGCCTTCGTTCCGCAGGCACGGAGAGACCCATGAGCGTGTTCCGCAACATCATGTCCCGCATCTTCGGCCGCGGCGCGGAGGCGGCGCCGGCCCAGGGCGCCCAGGGCGCGGAGCAGGCGCCGAGCCAGGTGGCGCCCGAGACGCTCGCCCCCGGCGCGCAGGACGAGGCCGGCCGCTTCGGCGGCCAGGTCGCCCAGCCCTCCCAGTCGGCGGCCGGGCCTGCCCCGATGGCGACCCAGGGCGGCGGGGCCGCCGAGCCGGTGGATGTCGGGGCCGTGCTGGCCCGCATGGCGGCGGAGAGCGGCCAGCAGCTGAACTGGCGGACCTCCATCGTGGACCTGATGAAGCTGCTCGGCCTCGACAGCAGCCTCTCCGCCCGCAAGGAGCTGGCCGACGAGCTCGGCTACACGGGTGCCAGGGACGGCAGCGCCGAGATGAACATGTGGCTGCACCGCCAGGTGATGCGCCGCCTCGCCGAGAATGGCGGCCGCGTGCCGGACGACCTGAAGGGCTGAGTTCAGCCGGCGGGCGGTTCCGCCACCTCGGGCTCGTGCCCGAGGTGGCGAAGGAACCGCAACAGGTCTGCGGGTCCGATCGACGTGGTCATCGTGTTAGTCAGCGGGTGGAAGTTCACCCGCTCGAAACTTTCCATCAGGTGCCGGTCGAAGACGGCCCGCACCGTGCCCGGCCGCGCATTGACGAGGCCGAAGGGCGTCACCGATCCCGGCTCCACGCCGAGCGTCGCGACCAGCTCCTCCGCGGTGCCGAAGCTGACGCGCGGCACGCCGAGAGCGCGCGCCAGCGCATTGACGGAGAGTCGCCGGTCCTCCTCCAGCACGGCGAGCAGGAAGGCCCCCCCGCCCTTCGGCCGGAGGAACAGGTTCTTCGAATGCCCGCCCGGCAGGTCGGGCCTGAGCGCCTTGCTCTCCTCCACCGTGAAGACCGGCGGATGGGTCACGGTGCGGTGCGCGATGCCGAGCGCGTCGAGCCGCGCGAGCAGGCCTTCGGGTGTCTCCGTCATGACCTGCGGAATGCCGCTGCGCGGGATGGCTTGCAATCCCGTTCGGCCGTGCTAGAAGCCCGCCTCCGCACGGAGCGCGGGCGTAGCTCAGGGGTAGAGCACGACCTTGCCAAGGTCGGGGTCGAGGGTTCGAATCCCTTCGCCCGCTCCAATCTTCTCTCGCATAACCTGTCTCTCCGTGTCGGCGCACCGCGCTGAAGCCCAGGTTTGGCGGAGGTTTTTTCGCTGAGACCTTGATGGTTCGCCCGCGGAACCACCGTGGAATTTTGGCCGGAGAGAGCTGAGAGTCTCCGAACCTGGAGGGCTGGCCGATTTTGCCCTCAAGCTTAACTCGTTGATTGCGAATCGTTTCCGGCTGAACCCCGTCGCGAAATTCAGGCTTCTGACTGCTGGTGCAGTCGTGCCGCACCAACTCCCTCTCGCCCCAAAACCTGATTGCCACGCGGCCTACCGAGGTGCGGGCGACTGATAATCGGGAGATCCATGTCCGAGATTGACCGCGTTTTCGCCCGCTTCCGCGACGACAAGTCCCCCGCCGCCGAACGCCACGAGCAGCGCAGCATCCTCAAGCGTGGCGCACAAGGCACCCAAGGCAGCAGGACCGTCGAGGTCGTGCACGTTCGCTCGGGCTCCACCGACCGCGCTGCTGGCCAGGCGAAGCCGACGGCCTCCTTCGGGGTCCGGGCCGCGTCCTGGGAAGATGGCTTCCCCGCCCGGGACGCACCGCCCGCCTTCCCCGATTCACCGAAGCCTGCGGTGGCCGCGCCGGTCGCGCCGACCTTCCACGTTATGCCGCCAAGGTCGCAGTCAGTGCCGGCCGCCGAGGCCACGCCCGCAGTTACTGACCCAAAGCCCGTCGCGCCAGCCCGCCGCGGTCGTGGACGCCCCCGCAAGCAGCTCGCCGTGGCGCCAGCAAGGCGCATCGCGGACCCGTTCGATCCGACTGACGACGGCGCGAACTGCTTCCGCTGCGGTTATCTCATCGAGCCCGCGCGCGAGCGGCGCGGGCTGATGACCTGCGCGGACTGCAAATAGGCGGACTGAGAATAGAGAGCCCGCGTCGATACCGGCACACGACCGCGCCGCGCTGCATCACCAGCGCGCGTCGATGCTGTACGGAGAAAGCGCGTGGGGGGAATGGATCCCTAACGTTCTACGCTCAGGGACGGGCGCAGCGGCCTTTCTTACGCTTTGCCGGTACCTTGGACCGCTTCGTGGTCGGACGAACGAGAATGGGTTCGTCGGTGGGGATGCCGTCCGTCCCGACATAACGCTGCAGCGTCGCGCCGGCAGCGAGGTGCGGATAGGACGGCGAGCCTTTCGGCCATGTCCTCGCAAACGCGGCGACTTCGGCGTGATCGTGTCGGCGTATGGTCTGGACGAGGAGGAAGGTCGCCTGGGCCGGCCGCAATCGCTTCTGCCGAAGCAGGTGAAGGTGCCATTCGCGGGCACGCAGCGGGCACCAGTCCACCAGGGCTTCCTGCAAGGCGCGGCGCACCTCGACGGGCAATTGATCGTAGGCCCGGTAGGGATCGCCCTTCAGCTTGCTGTAGGGCTTGGTCGCCGTGCTGTTGTCCATCGCCGGCTTCTACCGAAGGGAGGACTTCGGGGAAACCGTAGCGCCAACCGCCGGAGTGCTCGGCACAGCGCCGCGCGCACCGGCGCTGACGAGCTGATGGTCACCGGGCGGATACGTAACCACGCCGCCTGCGTGCCTACTTCGAGATCCTCGCCAACGTATACGCGCCCGCAGGCGCATCCGCCTAGTCGGGCCTTCAACGTGTCAGCGCAGGACGAGACGGATGCACACGGCCATGCCGGACGCCCATGACCTGCTCGCCGCCGAGTGTTTCCTCGGCGCCGAAGCCAGAATCGCGGCCTGCTTCGAGCGGATCGAGGAAGCCATCGCGCCGCTGCTGCGCGGCATGCGGGCGACCGGGCGCACGACCTATGTCACCGATCCCGAGCGGGGTGTGATCTGGGGTCACGCCTTCCTGCGACCGCCTTACGCGCCGAGCGCCGACGCCGAGTGGTTCGTTGGATGGGGCCTTCGCTTCCCGGACGGAGGAAGCGGCTGGGATGGTGCCGATCCACGCCTGCCGACGACGCCGCACGCCATCGTCGCGGTAGGCGCGAGCGGGTTGCCGCCCGGCTCGCCTACACTGGCGATGCGGGCTGTGCAGCCACAGGGTTGGTCGGCGCTTGGCGGAGAGGCGGCCTTCCCCGCTGCGTCGCGTCCGTTGCTCGAGATGCCGGCCGAGCCGGAGGCCCTGGCGGCGGCACTGGCCGCCTGGAGCGTGGAACGCATTGATGAACTCAGGTCGTTCGTCCCGGACATGGCCGGCGCCTGAAGCGAGGTGGCGCCTGGCCGCAGCAGCTACGCGTGACACAGATGCCGCTGCGCTGCCCAAGATGCGGGGAACAATCCTAGCAAGCGCGGCAGCGTCAGGTCCGCCGGCGACCGTCCATCCAGCAACGCCTGTATGATATCCGGCGCGAGCAGCGTTAGCCGCAGCACATTGCCGAGGTACCCACGCTCGATACTCTCAGCCGCAGCCAGCTCGCTGATAGACCCGTAGCGCCCCTCATCAAGCATGCGCTGCCACCTATGCGCACGCGCCAGCGCCTTCACGACCGCCGGGTCCGCGCGGCCGGTCACCTCGGCTGGCGACACTCTTTCGCCCGCCGTCGTCACCACCGTCTTCCGTCCCGGCCGGCGCCGGTTTGCGAGCGGCACCCGGACTGTCACGTGCGTCGCCTCGCTCATGCTCCCTCCTGCAGCGCGGCCGTGCCGGCGACCCCGAGGTGTCGCACCAAGCCGGCCAGCCCCTCAGGGTCATCCGCCGCTTCGGACTGACGTATGTGCCATCCGCTCCTCGGACCCGCTCACGGCGGCACCGCCGCTGACGCCCTGCCCTGCTTGTCGGCGTCCCGCGGCGGCGCGCGCGGCGGCGCGGGCGACGACGTAGAACACGGGCGTGAAGACCAGCCCGACGAGCGTGACGCCGAGCATGCCGTAGAACACAGCGACGCCGAGGCTCTGCCGCATCTCCGCCCCGGCCCCGGTCGCGATTGTCAGCGGCAGGACGCCGAGGATGAAGGCGAGGCTCGTCATCAGGATCGGACGGAGCCGCGTGCGTGCGGCCTCCGCCGCCGCGTCCCACCTGCTGGCGCCGCCCGCCTCCGCGGTGCGGGCGAACTCCACGATCAGGATCGCGTTCTTCGCCGCCAGCCCGACCAGCACCACCAGCCCGACCTGCACGAGCACGTTGTTGTCGAGCCCGGCGTGCTTGACGCCGAGCAGCGCCGCCGGCACCGACATCGGCGCGATCAGCACGACGGCGAGCGGCAGGGTCCAGCTCTCGTACATCGCGGCGAGCACGAGGAAGACGAAGACGATGGCCATGCCGAAGGCGACCGGCGCGGTGTTGCCGGCGATCGTCTCCTGCAGCGCGATCTCCGTCCACTCGTAGCCGAAGCCTTCGGGCAGGCCCGTGCGCAGCACCGCCTCCACCGCCGCGATCGCCTGCCCGGTGGAGACGCCGGGAAGTGCCGCGCCCTGCACCTCGGCTGCGGGGTAGAGGTTGTAGCGCGGCACGCGGTAGGGTCCGGAGGTCTCGTGGAACGTGGCCAGCGAGCCGAGGGGGACCATCGCACCATCATCGGTGCGGGTCCGCAGCCGCGCCAGGTCCTCGATGCCGGTGCGATGGGCGGAGTCGGCCTGCGCGGTGACGCGCCAGGTGCGCCCGAGCAGGTTGAAGTCGTTCACGAAGGCCGAGCCCATGTAGACGCCGAGCGCCTCGTGCACACGGGAGAGCGGGATGCCGAGCATCTCGGCGCGCGTGCGGTCGATCTCGGCCCGGATCTGGGGCGTCGCCGTGTTGAACAGCGTGAAGGCCAGGGCGATGCCGGGCGCGCCGTTGGCGGCGGCGACAACGCCCTGAGTCACGCGCTCGAGCTCCTGCGGGCCGCCGCCCGCACGGTCCTGGGTCATCAGCTTGAAGCCGCCGCCGGTGCCGATGCCCGGCACCGAGGGCGGCGGCAGCACGAGCACTTGGGCGTCCGGATCGCCCATCAGTCGACCCTGCAGGTCGCGCAGGATATCCTGGCCCGTCACACCGAGCGCGGCGCGGTCTCCGAACGAGCTGAGGCTGGCGAAGACCACCGCGGTGTTCGGCGCATTGGTGAAGGTGGCGCCGTCGAAGCCTGCGAAGGCCACCGCGCTCTCGACGCCGGGGGTGGCCATGATGGCGTCGGAGGCCCGGCGCACCACCTCGTCGGTGCGGCTCAGGCTCGCACCGGGCGGCAGCTGGATGGCGGCGATGAAGTAGCCGCGGTCCAGCGGCGGGATCAGCCCGGTCGGCGTACCGAGCACGGTCTGTCCCGTCCAGCCGAGCAGCCCGCCATACAGCACCAGCAGGATCACCGGCAGCCGCACCAACCGCCGCGTCAGCGTGCCGTAGCCGAGCGACATGCGCCCGAAGGCCCAGTTGAAGCCTCGAAAGAACAGGCCGACGGGCGCTAGGATCCCACGCCGCGCCGGGCCGTGGCCGTACGGCTTCAGAAGCCGCGCGGCGAGCGCCGGCGACAGCGTGAGCGACACGACCGCGGAGAGCACCGTCGCCACCGAGATCGTCACCGCGAACTGGCGGTAGAAGTCGCCGGAGATGCCGCTGATGAAGGCCGTCGGCACGAAGACCGCGACCAGCACGAGCGCGATGGCGATCAGCGCGAAGCCCACCTCGTCCATGGTCCTGCGCGCCGCCTCCAGCGGCGCGAGGCCCTCGGACATGTGCCGCTCGGCGTTCTCCACTACCACGATGGCGTCGTCCACCACGATGCCGATGGCCAGGATGAGGCCGAACAGCGTGAGCGAGTTCAGCGTAAAGCCGAGCGCCAGCAGCGCCGCGAAGGTGCCGATGATGGAGACCGGGATCGCCAGCAGCGGGATCACTGCCGCGCGCCAGTTCTGCAGGAACAGGATGACGACGAGGACAACCAGCGCCACCGCCTCGGCAAAGGTGGTCAGCACGGCCTCCATGCTCTGCGCGATGAAGCGCGTAGGGTCGTAAACGACGGAATAGGCGATGCCGGACGGGAAGCTGGGCGCGGCGTCCTCCATCGTGCGGCGGATGGCGGCGGCGGTGGCCAGCGCGTTGCTGCCCGGCCGCTGGAAGATCACGATCGCGGTGGCGACCTGGTTGTTCAGCGTCGCATTCACCGTGTAGTCGGCCGCGCCGATCTCCGTCCGCGCCACGTCGCGCAGCCGGATCGGTGCGCCGCCTGCGCCCGTGCCGACCACCTGCTCGTCGAACTGCTCCGGCGTGGTGAGGCGACCCTGCGCCTGGACGCTGATCTCGAAGGCGCCGGCTTCCGCGATGCGCGGCGCCTGGCCGATCGCGCCGGCGGCGACTTGCGCATTGGTGCGGCGCAGCGCCCCCACCACCTCGCCGGGCGCGAGGCCGCGCGCGGCGAGCCGGTCGGGGTCGAGCCAGACGCGCATTGCGTAGTCGCGCGCGCCGAACACCCGCGCCTCTCCCACGCCGTCCAGCCGCGACAGCCGGTCGCGCAGGTTCAGCGTGGCGAAGTTCGAGATGTACTCCTGGCTCCGGCTGCCATCCGGCGAGGTCAAGTGGACGACCATCAGCAGGTCGGGCGAGGCCTTGAGCACCGTGACGCCGAGCCGCCGCACCTCCTCCGGCAGCCGCGGCTCGGCGATCGCGACGCGGTTCTGCACCAGCACCTGCGCCTGGTCCACGTCGGTGCCCTGGCGGAAGACCACGCCGAGCGTCATCCGCCCGTCGCCTGTGGATTGGGAGGAGAGGTAGAGCATGCCTTCCACCCCGTTCACTTCCTGCTCGATCGGACCGGCGACGGTCGCGGCGATGGTCTCGGCCGAGGCGCCGGGATAGAGCGCGGTGACCTGCACGGTGGGCGGCGCGATGTCGGGGTACTCCGCGATCGGCAGGCGGATCACGGCGATGGCGCCGACCAGCGTGATGGCGATGGAGAGCACCGCCGCGAAGACTGGGCGGTCGATGAAGAAGCGCGCGAGGCGCATGGGACGGGCCTTCTCTGGGGGATTCGGATCTAGTGAGCGGCGGCCACCGGGCTCGGCCCGATGCGCCCCTGTTCGGCGGTCACGCGCCTGCCGGGGCGGGCACGGTGCAGGCCGCCGATGATCACGCGGTCCTCCGGCGAGACGCCGCTGCGGACGACGCGCAGCCCCTCCACCAGCGGGCCGAGCTGCACCGGGCGTGGCGTCACCGTACCGTCCGGCGCGACCGTCAGCACGAGGCGGCCGGATTGGTCGGCGAGGATGGCGGCGTCCGGGACCATGAGGGCATTGGTCTCGCCGGCATGCAGGCGCAGCCGCGCGAAGGCGCCGGGTGTGAGGAACAGGTCGGGGTTCGGCACCACGGCGCGGCCGCGGATGGTGCCGCTGCGGGCGTCGAAGATGGTGTCCACGAAATCCATCCGGCCGCGATGCGCGAATTCAGCCTCGTCCAGCAGGCGGAGCTGCACGGGCATCCCGCCCGCCCCGTCCACGCCGCGCATGCCGCCACGCGCCGCGCGGGCGTAGCGCAGATACTGCGTCTCGCTGGCATCGAAGGTGGCATAGACCGGGTCGAGCGCGACGAGCGTCGTCAGCAGCGTCTCGCCCGCCGCGACGAGGTTGCCGGCATCCACGCGGCGATCGCTGATGCGCCCGGCGTGGGGGGCACGAACCTCAGTGAATTCCAGGTCCAGCTCCGCCTGGCGCAGCGCGGCGCGCGCGGCGGCGACGGCGCCCTGCGCCTCCCGCAAGGCGCTGCGGCGCGTGTCGAGCTCGGCCTCCGGCGCGATGCGCTGCCGGGCGAGCGGCGTGTAGCGCTCCACCTGCTGCTCGGCGAGGGTGAGGCGTGCCTCGGCACGCGCCACCTCGGCCCGCGCGCTGTCCACCGCAATGCGGAACGGCCGCCCGTCGATGGTGAAGAGCAACTCGCCCGCGCGCACCGGCCCTCCGTCGCGGAAATGCACCTCCTCGACCTGGCCGGAGACCCGGGGCCGGATCTCGACACGGGCGGAGGGCTCGATGCGCGCCGTGTGCTCGTCCCATTGCGTGATCTGTCGGGACAGCGGGGTGGCCGCGACGACGGAGGGCGGCGCGGCGCTGCCCTGCGCAGCGGCCGGTCCAGCGAGCGCGACGGCGGCCGTCAGTACCAGCGCCGCCGCGCCGCGCAGGAGGGCCGGGCGGCGCTGCGTCTGCTTCAGCCAATCGAGCCAGGGGTGACCCGAGTTCATACTGCCTCCTTCGTCCCGTGTTCCGCGGGCCGTCGCCCTTGTCGCGCCGTTGGGCGCCAGAAGATCGGTGGGTGCGCCGCGGCGGGCGGCATCCGGGTAGGTGCCCGGACCGCCACCCGCCGCTGCGGCCTCACCCACCGGTGAAGACGCCGCCGAGGATCCGCGCGAGCAGCCCGCCCGTCGCCTCCCGCTCGGCCGGCAGCGAGCCGTCCGCGCCGATCAATGCGAGGCGGTCCGGACTGATGTCGGCAGGCAGGTAAACGACGGTGGAGTTCTCGCCGATGCCGATCACGCGCGGCGCCAGGTTGTGCCGCGGCGCTTGGGCGAATTCGGGGTCGAGGTGGCGCAGCTCAATGTTCTCGCCGCTGTCGGTCACCACGACCCGCCCGCCGCCGACGACGTTGTTGCGGGGACCAGGGCCGTACTCGACAGAGGCGTTCTCGCCGGTGCCGACGACCCGCGGATAGGAGTCCTGCGCGACGGCGGTCCCGACGAAGGCCGGGGCGAGCAGCGCGGCCCCGGCGATCAGCGTGCGAAGGGTATGGTTCATCTGGGTGTTCCTTTGGGGATCGCGCCAGCGCACCGCGCGCCGGCTTGAGTGCAGAATGGGGATTGCCGGCTGAGGCGTCCTTGTGCCGGCGCTGATCCTGGCTGAAGCGATCTGATCTGCGGGTTCAGTGCGCCGCAGCCGTGGGGCGCACGACGATCTCGTTCACGTCCACATCCGCGGGCTGTTCGATCGCGTAGCGCACGGCGCGGGCGATCGCGTCGGGCCGCAGCGCGATCGCGCGGTACTGCCGCATCGCCTCTGCCGCCACCGGATCGGTGATCGTGGCCGCGAGTTCGCTCTCCACCACGCCCGGATGTATGCAGGTCACGCGCAGCGCCGCGTTCTCCTGCCGGAGACCGTCAGAGATGGCGCGAACCGCGAACTTCGTTGCGCAGTACACTGCAGCCGTCGGCGAAACCGCGAGCGCGCCGATGGAGGCGATGTTGACGACATGGCCGCTGCCGCGCGCCGCCATCTCCGGCAGCACGGCCGCGATGCCGTAGAGGACGCCCTTGATGTTGACGTCCACCATGCGGTCCCATTCCTCGACCCGCAGCGAGCCCATAGGCGAGAGCGGCATCACGCCCGCATTGTTCACGATGACGTCCACGCGGCCCCAGGCGTCGCGCGCGGCGGCGGCGAAGGCTTCCACTTCCGCCCGGTCGGTGACGTCGAGCCGCCGGGCCATCGCCACGCCGCCCCGCGCGCGCAGATCACCGACGAGGGCGTCCAGCCGATTCGTGCGGCGCGCGCCCAGCATCACCCTTGCCCCCGCACCGGCCAGCTCGCGCGCGATGCCCGCGCCGATGCCGCTCGAGGCACCGGTGACCAACACGACCTTGTCCATCCTGCTCAATCCTCCCGCAGCGCCGGCCGCACCAATGCGCCGGTGTGCTGCCAGGTAGAGACCGGGAGGTGGACCGATAAGCTGGCCAATGCTGACAGGACTGGTAAGCTAGGGTTACCGATGAAGCACGACCTGAACGCCATCGCCGTGTTTGTCGCCACGGCCGAGGCGCGCAGCTTCCGCCTCGCGGCAGCGCGCCTCGGCGTGAGCCGGCCGGCCGTGAGCCAGGCCATCCGCAAGCTGGAGAATGACCTCGGCGTCGCGCTGCTGCGGCGGACGACCCGCAGCGTCAGCCTCACCGAAGCGGGCGAAGCCCTCCATCGCAGCGCATCGCGGGCCGTGGCGGAGATGCGCTACGCGATCGAGGCCGCCAGCGCCGCGGAGGGGCCGCCGACCGGGCTACTGCGCCTCGCCGTTTCCTCGATCGCCGAGACATTCGTCTCGGGCCCGCTGCTCGCTTCCTTCGTCGAACGGTATCCGGGCATTCGCCTCGACGTCCTCGTCACCGACGAGGAGTTCGACATCGTCGCGCAGGGCTATGACGCAGGCGTGCGGCTTGGCGAGGTGATCGAGCAGGACATGATCGCGGTCCCGGTCTCGGGCGACCAGCGCCAGCTCGTTGTCGCGGCGCCGTCCTATCTCGCGCGAGCTGGCGTGCCGGCGCATCCGCGCGATCTTGCCGTGCACCGCTGCATCGGCTGGCGGCCTGCCCCCTCCGTCGCGCCATACCGGTGGGAGTTCGCGGAAGGTGGCCGGGAGTTCGACGTCGCGGTGGAGCCCGAGGTCACCACCAACGACATGTGGCTGATGATCCGCATGGCCTGCGCGGGAGCCGGGCTGACCTTCGGAATGGAGGAGACCTTCGGCAGCTGGATCAGGAGCGGGGCGCTTGTGCCGGTGCTGGAGGAGTACTGCCCGCGCTTTCCCGGCTTCTTCCTGTACTTCCCCGATCGTCGCAACCTCGCCCCGAAGCTGCGGGCGCTCGTGGACCACCTGCGGCGCCATCCCTGGCGCCGCAGGTGATGGATGGCTCAGCGTGGCGTCGCGCCCTTGGCCGCCGCCTCGATCACCTCGGCCACTGCCCTGGGCTGCGTCGCGAACACCACATGGCTGCCCGGAACTTCGGTCGTCGTCGCGCCGATGCGCCGCGCAGTGCGACGCAGAAGCTCGGGCGCGATGGCGCCGTCCTCGGTGGCGACCACGTACCAGCTCGGCTTCGTCTTCCAAGCCGCCACGGTCACGGGCGCACGCAGCGCAGCCATGGCGATCGGCACCTGGGAGTCGCGCAGGAAGGCCGCGTCCGCCTCGTCCATGTCGGCCGCGAAGCCGGCGCGGAACCGCGCTGAGTTCAGGTAGGCGAAGCCGTCCGGCTGCTCCTCCGGCACGAAGTTCGGCGGCGGCGGGATCTCCGCATACTGGTCGAGCGTGGATTGCCCGATCTCCGGCGCGAAGGCCGCGACATAAACGAGACCCGCGACCTTCGGATAGATGCCCGTCTCGGTGATGACGCTGCCGCCATAGGAGTGCCCGACGAGGATCGCCGGCCCGTCCTGCCGATTCAGCACGCGGCGGGTGGCGGCGACGTCGTCCGCGAAGGAGGTCAGCGGGTTCTGCACGATGCTGACGGTGAAGCCGCGCGCCGTCAGCTCGTCATACACGCCCCGCCAGCCGGAGCCGTCGGCGAAGGCACCGTGAACGAGGACGATGTTCTTGACGACGCCGGGGACGGCCTGCTGCGCAGCGCTGACGGATGCCGTGCTCATGATCGTGTCTCCTGTTGCGGATGGGATGCGCCCGGCCGTGGCGGCGCCGGGAACGAGGATGAGGAAGCTGCGGCGTTGCATGCTCAGGCTGCCCCGGCGCCGAAGCCGCGGTAGCCCGGCAGCCCCGTCCGGATCTTCTCGGGTGAGAGGAAGCGGATGCCGTGCGCCGCGGCCAGGCGCGCGGCGCGCTCTGGGCCGTCGTCGGTCGCAATGGGCGGTGTACCCTGCGGTAGCCTCACCGACGTCGCGGTCTCGCCCACCGCCGCGAAGTAGCGGTCAAGCCCGACAGGGCGCGTGTCGACGGAACTCGCCAGGATCGTCACCCGCGCGAAAGGCGTCAGGATCGCGAAGGCATGCGGCGTGCCCTGCGGGACGATGGCGTAGTCACCGGGCTCTGCGAGGAAGCGGTCCGGGCCGCAATGGAATGCGATGCGGCCTTCGAGGACGTGGAAGATCTCGTCTTCCCATTCATGGACATGCGGCGGCAGTTCGTTGCCGGGCTTCGACACCCGCTCAACGATCGCGAGGCGGTCACCGGTGGCCGCGCCGGCGACGGGAATGCGGAGGATACTTCCCATAGAGGCGAGGCTGTTGCCGATCGTCGGCGACCAGCCATAAGCGGATTGTGGGGTATCCCGTCGCCCGTCGTCCGGCGCCTGCCGCGCAGCCGGAGGCTTGCTGGTCGTGCCCATCCTTGTCTCCGTCCATTGCTTCGAACGGCTGGATGATGGGCGGCAGCAGCTGAGACGTCCTTGGCGGGACGCTGGCGTGTCCTGAATCAGGTTGAACGGTGTGCAGGCTAAGCCGCGCGCAGCCCGTCGGCCCGCCGCAGCCCTTCCAGCACGCGCTCGTTGCGCTGTCGGTACACCGCGTCCGTGGCCTCGAAGGGCACGGCCGAGCGCTCCGCCAGCGCGTCCACCGGCGTGTCAGGCTCCGCACGCCGGAAATCCGCCATCGCCGCCCGCGCGGCCACGTCCTCGCCCGCCAGCGCGAGCGCGGCCGCGAGAAGCGCATAGGACGGCGTGAAAGTCGGGTTGTTCGCGACTGAGAGGCGCAGCGCATCCACCGCCTCGACATCGCGGCCGAGCTGCATCAGCGCGCGGCCCGCGCCCTGCAGCCAGGTCCAGCGCAGCGGGTCGGCCGAGCCGAGCGCGTCCGCGCGGCGGAACCGCTCCAGCGCCTCCTCGGTGCGGCCAAGGTAGAGCAGGTTCAGGCCGATCTCCTTGTGGATGTGGAGCTCGTTCGGGTTCTGGGCGAGAACCGCTTCGCCCGCCGCGATCGCATCGGCGAAGGCGCCGCGCGCGCGCAGCAGGCCGGCGCGTCCTTTCAGCGCCAGGTAGTGCCCCGGCGCGATCTTGAGCGCGCGGCAGAAGCGGTCATCCGCCTCCGCCAGCAGCCGCTCGCGCGTGGCCAGGTCGTCGCGCACAACCCAGCCATCCTCCAGGATGCCGTCAAGCACCTGCTTCACGCGCAGGCATCCCATGCCGGCCAGCGCGTCAGCGTGATCCGGGTCGCGTTCCAGTGCGCGCGCGAGCAGGTCATGCACGGTCTCGATGCCCTCCCGCGTCGGAGCACCGGCATAAAAGGCGGCTCGGCCGAGCAGCGCGTAATCCTCGGCGGTGCCGCCGCCGGGCCGCTCGCGCTCGGCGCGCTCCGCCCGCCTGGCATCCGCCTGCACGATGCGTGGACCCACGGACCGGACGATCCGCCCGACGATCCAGTCCTGCATCCGAAGCACGCCGCCGGCGCAGCGCACGTCGAAACGGTCGGCCCAGAGATGCCCACCGGTGTCGGCCGCGATCAGCTGCACGTTCACCCGCGCGCTGTCGTCGGCCAGCAGCACGCTGCCCTCCACCACGTAGCGCACCCGCTGCTCGCGCCCGATCTCCCTGACATCCCGGGAGTGGTCGCGATAGGTGTCGGCGGTCGCCTGGGCGGCTACGGCGCTGCCCTTCGGCAGCGAGCGCGCCAGGTCCGTCGTCAGGCTGTCGGTCAGGGCATCGGCGAACCAGACCCGCGAAGGGCCGTCGCCGCGGCCGGCAAAAGGCAGCACGAGGACCGACAGCGGCGATGTCGCGATTGCCTCGCCCGGCACGACGGCGTCGCCTCGGCGTCGGCCTCCGACAAGGCGGCCACCGGGCCGGTGAAGCGGTAGCCGCGGCCGGGCACCGTCGCGATCCAGTCGCGGAACGGCCCAAGCGCGCGGCGCAGCGCGGAGATCTGCACCTGGAGATTGTTCTCCTCGACGATGACGCCTGGCCAGACCTCGTCGAGCAGCGCCTCCTTCGTCAGCAGGCGGCCATCCGCCTTGACCAGCGCCAGCAGGATCTCAACCGCGCGGCTGCCAATCTCGACCGGCACGCCCTCGGCCAGCAGCAGCCGCTCGCGCGGATACAGGACGAAGCGACCAAAGGTGTAGGCGGCGAGAGGCCCCGGCCGATCGCCATTGGGCGCGAATGCATCGGGCATGGGCTCACCTCTTCGATGCGTGCTGCCGCTCCGGCGATCGGACCACGGCAGGTCCGGGCGTTAGGTGCGGCGGGGAAGGAGCGCCGGGCGCGTGGTTGCGCCGACCGAGGCCGTGATGTCACCGCCTCCAGGATCGTCGAGGGCGGAAGGGTCGGCCAAGCCAAATCAGTTCAGCATCTCAATGGGAACGCGATCCATGACACCAAACGTCACTTCATCGCTGTCATGGCTCGATGCCATCGGCAAAGCCTTCATGCGGACATGCCTCGCATTCGCCGCCCCTGATCCGCATTCGCGGCCGCTCGGCGTGTGCGAAGTCGTTTGACGCGAGCCGAGTTCACGGCGGCATGCGGCCGTGGAACTCGGGCTATGATCCCGATCTCGAAGTCGCACCCTGCGAGCCAGTTGACGCCGATCGCCGTCCAGTTCGGGTAAGGCGCTTCTGGGAAGACTTCGCCGCCGTCTTCCACGTGGTGTTCGCCAGTGCGCGGTCGGGCTCAAGGCGCCGGGATGCGCGCGATGACCTTAATCTCGAAGGCGAAGCCGGCCAGCCAGGTGACGCCGACCGCCGTCCAGTTCGGGTAGGGCGGCTCGCCGATCACGCTCTGGCGCACGGCCATCATCGTCCCGAGCTGCGCAGCCGGGTCGGTGTGGAAGGTGGTGACGTCAACGACGTCGTCGAAGGTGCAGCCAGCCGCCCGCAGCACTGCGGCGAGATTGTCGAAGGCGAGCTGGACCTGGGCCTCGAAATCCGGCTCGGGCGAGCCGTCGGCGCGGCTGCCAACTTGGCCGGAGACGAAGAGGAGATCGCCCGAGCGGATTGCCGCCGAGGGGCGGTGCGCCTCGTAGAGCGCGTGACGGCCGGCAGGGAAGATCGCGTCGCGCCTGGTCGCACGGGCGGCCCAGGTTCCGGAGTTGCCGCCCGGCGCCGCGGCCGGATGGCAGGACGTTTCGATGGCAGGCATGGCGCGTCTCCTTTGGACGGGCGCTTGATGACCCATGCGCGCCCCGGCGATAATCCGGCCCGTGACCAAAACACCGCTGCACGGGATGCAAGAACGGCTCGGCGTGCACCTAGAGCAGATCCAGGCCTTCGCCGCCGTCGTGGAGCATGGTGGGTTCGCCGCCGCGGCCCGGGTGCTCGGGCGCGACGCCTCAGTCCTCTCGCGCCGCCTCGACGCGCTTGAGGCGCGGCTAGGTGTGCGCCTGCTCTCGCGCACGACGCGGCGTGTCGCCCTCACCGAGACGGGCGCGGGCTATCTGCGGCGCGTGCAGGCCATCCTTGCCGAGATGTCGGCCGCCGATGTCGAGGCGGCGGAGGGCTCTGCGGACCCCCGGGGCTTACTCCGATTGTCACTGCCGGCAACCTTCGCCCAGCTGTGGGTGGTGCCCTGGCTTCCCGCCTTCCTGAACAGACACCCGCATGTCCGCGTCGAGCTCCATCACGGGGACCGCTTCGTCGACCTCGTCTCCGAGGGGTTCGACCTGGCGCTTCGCATCGGGGCGCTGCCGGACAGCTCGCTCGTCGTGCGGCGCTTGGCCGGCTTCGAGACGGTCCTCTGCGCGTCGCCGGCCTATGTCGCCGCGCACGGCGCGCCGGGCCGGCCGGAGGATCTGGCGCGGCATGCCTGCCTCGGCCTGGCGCTGCCGGGAGCGTGGCCGCACTGGCGGCTGCGGCGCGGCGAGCAACGCACCACGGTGCGTGTCTCCGGCCCGCTTGTCAGCACCGAGGGTGGGAGCATGGTTGTCGCCGGCCTCAACGGCGGGGGCATCATGCTCGCTTCGGAATGGTCGATCGGGCGGGACTTGGCCGCGGGGCGGCTGGTGCGCGCGCTTCCGGAGTGGTGCTTCGACCACGTCTCTGCCGTTCACATCGTGCTGCCGCCCGGCAGGTTCGTCCCCGCGAAGACACGCGCCTTCGTCGACCACCTCGTTCAGGAGTTCACGCCGACGCCTCCGTGGAACAGACGGCAGGACGACCGCTGCTAAGCGTCACCGGCCAAGCAGGACGCTGGCCGCCAATCTGGGCACCCGCAAGACTTCAGTTTGGATGGAAATGTTCCTGGGACGCTACGGTCGCCGGGCACGCTGGAGCCGGGGTTGCGCCTCGCCCAGAGACTTTTCACGTCATGCGTGGATAGCCGGAGCGGGCGATGTAGTCGGCGCACTCGGCCGATGAGAAGCGGTAGAGGCTGTTGCCGATGGCGTCCCAGAGGGTCTCGACGTCGCGGGGAGCGGCGGCGCGGACGAGGTTCTTGAGCTTGGCGAAGACCTGTTCGATCGGGTTCAGGTCGGGCGAGTAGGGCGGCAGGAAGCGAAGTTCGGCGCCGCGCGCCTCGATGGCAGTCCGCACGCCTGGCGCCTTGTGGCATTGCAGGTTGTCGCAGACGACGATGTCGCCTTGCGTCAGGTTGGGTGCCAGGTGCTGCTCGATATATGCGCGGAAGGTGACGCCGTTCATCGGGTGGTGGATGACGAGAGGTGCGACGATGCCGCCCAGGCGCAGCCGGGCGACCAGCGTCGAAGTCTGCCAGTGTCCGTGCGGCACGGCGGCGACGAGGCGCTTGCCGCGCGAGCTGTGATCCTCTGGCAGACGATCCGTGTCGGCGCGTCGGTGGCCTGTGCGCAGGTGGGGGTGATCGGCTTTGTCGGGCCGACCAACCTGCAATCGCTGCGGGTCTACGGGTTGCCGGAAGCCGCGCCCGCGTCGCTGAACGGAACGCCGCTGCTGACGGGTTCGCTGTTCGGCTCCGGGCGGCAGGAGTTTGCGGCGGAGGTGTCCTGGGATCTGCCGAGCCTGACGCCGGGGGCGACGGCGCTACTCGACGTCACGGTGAACGGAGCACGGGCGGGCGACCTAGCAACGGCGTCGCTGGTGTCGTCGACGCGGTTCATCGAGCTCGACGCCGCGGTCTGGTCGAACAACCCAGTGCGGGTGATGGCGCCGAACATCTCCGCGGCGACCTTCGATCTGGTGGCGGCGACGCTGTCGGTGCAGGCCGTGAAACGGCGGTTGCCGTAGCTCACTCAGACGACGCGGTGTGCTACGCATAGTGGGGCCCCGCAGCCACAGAGGAATCCGGCTCGACCTCAGGGGCATGAGCACGGAATACGTGGCATGGTGGCCCCTCTGCGATCAGACGCCCTGAGGTCATTCCGCTTATTCTGCCAGTGCCGTCCGCGCGAAGGTTGCGCCACGCGGCGCGACGAGGAGAATGGTTGCCTGATGGCGTGCAGCGTCCTCACGCTGAGACAGCCCACCTGGTACCGTTTCGCGTGGCCGCCGCTGAAACAGCACGAACATAGCCGGCGTTAACCAGAAGGCCAGCAGCGGCGAGAGCAGCACCCCGCCGGCGATCGCCATAGCGAAGGGTGGCCAGAACCCGCCGCCGCCCAGGATCAGGGGCAGGAATCCGCCGAAGGTCGTGATCGCCGTCGACAGGATGTGGCGGCTCGCACCCACCACCACCTTGGCCATCGCCGCCTGGTCCCCCTCCGCCACCGCGTCATCCTCCTGCAAGGCTGAGATGACGATCAGCGCCGCATTGATGGACACACCGATGGACCCGATCAGGCCAATGATCGCATTGATGCCGAAGGGATAGTTGAAGACCGCGAGCGCCAGCAGCGACAGCCCCGCCGACAGGCCGGCCGCCATGAAGGCGATGAGCGTGAGCCGGAAGGAGTTGAAGGTCAGCACGACGATGGCGATGGAGAGCACCACGATCAGCCCGAGCGGCGCGATGAGCGCCTGAACAGTCGAGGCGCGCGCATCGGCGTCTCCGCCGGTCTCCATCCGCACGCCTTCGGGCAGGCGAACACCTTCCGCATCGAGACTTCGCAGGATAGCGCTGAGCGCTTCCTGCGGCAGTACGCCGGGCATGAGGAAAGCCTGCACGATGTTCACCCGCTCGCCATTGCGGCGCGTCACCGCGCTCTCCGCCGGGGTCAGCCGCAGCGTGCCGAGCGCCGACAGCGCGACGCCCGGAAATTGGCCCTGCGCCGACAGCGCCGCGGCGGTGGGCGGCAGGATCGGCATGTCCGCGATGGCGGTCGGGTCGCTGCGTAGCCCCGCGCCGAGCCGCACACGCACCGGGAGCTCCTCCGTCCCTTCCAGCAGAGATCCGCCGATCACGCCTTCGAGCCCCGCCTCCAGCTGCCGTGCCACCTGCGAGAGATCGAGGCCGAGCAGCCGCGCCCGTGCCTCGTCGATGTCGAGCATGAGCTTCGGTGCGCCGCCGCCGATCGTCGTGCGCGCGACGGTCACCTGCGGCTGCGCGACGATCCGCGCGCGCAACTCCTCGCCGATCGCACGGAGCGCGGCGATATCCTGGCCGACCAGGCGCAGTTCCACCGGAGCATCCACCGGCGGCCCCTGAACCAAGCCGCGCACCAGCAGCCGCGCCTCCGGAAAGGCCGGCGGCAGGCTGGACTGAAGTTCGCTGAGCAATCGTTCGGTTGCCGCGGGAGAAGCCGTGGTGATCAGCGCCTGCGCGAAGCCCGGCGCCTGATCGCGGTTGCCCACAACATTGTAGTAGAAGGCCGGCGCCGACCGGCCAAGCACCCAGGTGACCGAGACAATGTTTGTCTCGGCGCCCAGCCGCTCGTCGATCGCGCGCACCGTGCGCGCCGTCTGCGCCAGCGAGGCGCCGTCGGGCAGTTCCACTTCGATGGTGAACTGGTCGCGGTCCACCCCGGGAAAGAACTGCGCCGTTAGCGTCGGCAGCGACAGGAAGCCGAGCACCGGCAGCACCAGTGAGAGCGCGACAGCACGGATCGGGTTGGCGAGCGAAAGGCGCACGCTGCCCCTGAAAAGGCGCAGCAGCGGCCCTTCGCGTCTGCGCACGCCGCCTGCCATGGGCAGCCACCAGCCGGCGATGGCGGGCGTGATCGTCACCGCCACGACGAACGACCAGGCCAGCATCACGACGACGGCGATCGCGATCGAGCCGACGAAATCGCCTGCCGGTCCGGGCAGCAGGATCAGCGGCAGGAAGGACAGGATCGTCGTGACCGTCGAGGCCAGTAGCGGCATGGCCAGCGCGCGCACCGACGCCGCGACTGCGGCCCGCCTGGCAGCGCCGCGGCGAAGCCGCACACCGATGTCATCGACCATGACGATCGCCGCATCCACCAGCAACCCGAGTGCCACGATCAGCCCGGTGACTGACATCTGGTGGATCGGAACGCCAAGCGCCTTCAGCGTGGCCACCGAGACGAGGGTGACGACCGGCAGCGCCAGCGCGACGACAAGGGCGGAACGCCAGCCGAGGGTCAGGAACAGCACCAGGACGACAAGGGCGACGCCCTGCGCCATGTTGATCGCAATCTCGCGCAGCCGCTCGTCGGTGTAGCGGCTCTGGTCGAACACCAGCTCGACGCCGAGGCCCGCCGGCATGGCTGCGCCGTAGCGCTCCGCCGTCGCGCGCATCCGCGCCATCCAGCGGTCCACCTGCAACCCCTCCTCGAGCTTCGCCGAGACCAGGATCGCCCTCTCGCCGCGATGGATCGCGGCCTCCACGGCCGGCTCGCGCGCGCCGCGCGTCACGCTCGCGATGTCACCGAGCAGCACCGCGGGCCCCGCCGCATCCTCCCGCACCACGACCCGGCGCAATCGGTCGAGCGCGGTAATCTCGCCGCTGACCCCGAGCAGCAGGTCGCTCGATGCGCCACGCAGCCGCCCCGCCTGCACCTTGGAATCCGCGGCCCGGATCGCGGCAGCGATCGCGTCCGCGGTCAGGCCGAGTGAAGCGGCGCTGGCGGGGTCCACGGTGACCAGGACTTCCTCGGTCGGCGATCCGTGCAGGTCGACGAGCTTGGTGCCTGGCACGCTGCGCAGCACTTCGGCCAGCCCTTCCGCCTCGCGCGCGGCGCGCGCCAGCGACTGGCCCTCGGGCACGGTGATCGCAAAGATCGCGGCATAGCCGCCGGCGCCGTCACTGTTGAATTCCGACTCCTGGACGCCGGCGGGGAAGTCGCGGCGGACATCGGCCAGCGCGTCGCGGATCTCGGCCCAGACCTGCTCGATGCGCGCGGCGGGGACCGTGTCGGCCAGCTCGACGAGGACCACGGAGACGCTGGTGGCCGAGGTGGAGGAAAGCTCCGCGATCTCCGGGATCGTTCGCAGCCGCGTCTCGATCCTTGTGGTGACGAGCGCCTCGACCCGGCCGGGATCGGCGCCGGGATAGACTGTGGTGATGGCGGCGAAGATGTTCGTGATCGTCGGGTCTTCCTGGCGTCCGATGGTCAGGAAGGCGGAGAGCCCCGCGACGATGATCACGAACAGCGCCAGCACGACGAGTCGGGGCTGGCGGAAGCACAGGGTCTCCATCGCCATCACTCCGCGAGCACGGCGACTGCCTGGCCGGGAGCAACCCGGGCAGGCGCACGCGCGACGATCCGGGCGCCGTCGGCCAGGGCCCCTCGCAGGAAGACCCGGTCGCCCGCCATGTGGATGACCTCGACCGCTGCGGGCGCGACGACCTCGCCCGACGGCCCGCTGGCGATGGCAAGCACGGTCCAGCTGCCGCGGCCGCCTTCCCGCAGCGCCGCGACAGGCGCCCAGAAGCCGGGCTCGGCCACCTCCTCCTCCAGAAGCAGGCTGCCGGTCTGGCCAAAGGCGAGCCGCGCATCCTCCGGCAGCGCCACCACGATGCCGCGCGTGCGGGTGACGGGGTCGAGGTCCGAGCGCAGACGCAGCACGCGCCCTTCCAAACGCTGTCCCTCTATGTCGACCGGCACGACGACGCCGGGCGCAAGCCGGTTGGCGAGGCCGACCGGCAGGCCCACGCGCAGCTGGGGCGCGGCCTGCTCGAACAGCCTGAAGACCGGGCCGCCGGCGCCGATGTTCTGCCCGGGATCCACGAGGCGGCTGCCCACCACGGCGTCGAAGGGCGCCGCGATGGTCGACTTGCCGATCTGGATGTCCACGCCGGCGATCTGCGCGTCGAGCGAGGCCATCCGAGCCGTCAGCCGGGCGACGGCCAGGCGCGAATCGTCCCGTGCGGATTCGGACCGGAAGCCTCCGCGCGCGAGCTGGTCGTTGCGAGTCTGCGTCAGGCGCGCGAGTTCCGCATCGGCGGCCAGCGCCGCGTGTTCACCCCGGAGGGCGGCGCGCTGAGCCTCCAGTGCGGCAGTGTCGAGCCGGGCGAGCGGCGCGCCGACGCGAACCCGATCGCCCTCCTGCGCAAGGATCTCGACGATGCGACCACCCAGCTCGAACCCGAGGTCGATCCGGCCCGGCGCCTCGACCTGACCGATGAAGCGGCGCGTCACTTGGTAGCCGGCCTGCGGCGCCACCGGCGCAACCGCGACAGGGGTGAGCGGCGCACCCGGCGGCGGCGGCACCATGGCCGCGCGCTCCGCGATCAGGTCGGCACCGCCCAGAACGGTGGCCACCGAGAGACCGATGATGGCGCCGGTTACGGCTAGGCGCCGCATGCCGCGACCGATCTTGAGCAGGCTGGTCCCGAGGCCCGGCATGTCGACACTCCTGAGGCACGATGTTAGATGTTCTAACATAACTTAGAGGCTCTAACATCGATGGCAAGTGGAGCGCTTGCCTTTTGCCCCGTCAGGGATCACGAGGGCGCCACATGAAGAAGGAGCGCTATCACCACGGCGACCTACGGGCCGGCCTGATCGAGGCTGCACGGCAGCTCGTGGAGGCGAAGGGCCCGGAGCGCCTGACCATGTCCGACGCATCGCGTGCGGCCGGCGTCTCGACGGCCGCGCCCTACCGGTACTTCGCCGACCGAGATGCGCTGCTCGACGCCGTCGCGCTGGAAGGCATGGAACGGCAGCGCCAGGCGATGCAGGAGGGCGGCGACATGCATCCGCTTGGCAGCGACGCCGCCGTCGCGGCGATCGGGCTCGCCTATATCGGCTTCGCGACGCGCGAGCGCGGCGTCTTCAAGCTGATGTTCAGCCTCACGCGCACCCATGCGCAGCACCCGAAGTTGCTGCAGACCGGGCGGGAGACCTTCGGCGTACTGCTGCGGCATCTCGCGCATCGCTACGGCGCGGCAGCCGATGACCCGTCCATCCTGGCGCGTGGCCTGAAGCTCTGGACGTTCGTGCATGGCCTCTCGTTCCTGCTGATCGACGACAAGGTCAGCGCGATGGAGATCCCGCTCGACCTGCCCGCCATGGTGGCCGACGCCACACGCCGCTTCATGCGCGACGATTGAGGCGCGCCACCGCCGTCAGCCCGGAAAGGGCCACCCCGCCAGGGCCTCGCGGAACAGCCACCAGGTCAGCGCGGCCCAGAGGGCGGCGGCGATCCAGGCCCCGATCACGGCGGCGAGGGGCGACAGCGCCCGGTCCGCCAGCCCAGCGCCGGCACCACCTGCATCATGTGGGTCGCGAAGAAATGCGACGGGCGCAGATCGCCCACGTCGCGCGACCAGCCGAAGATTGGCCAGCGGGATGCAGGCTGCGGCGGCATGCTGACATGGTGCGTCATCCGCCCGCCCATCTCGAAGGCGATGATCAGCGTCAGCACCGTGCCGCCAACCAGCCCCACCGCCACCGCGCTGCGCAGGCCCGGCCCCATCCGCACTTGGCCATCGCGAGCCACGATCACACCGAGCGCACCGGCCGAGACCGTCAGCACCACCGCGCCCGCAGCCATCAGCGAGTACATCGTCTCGCGGAACGGCGTGGAGATGTTGAAGTGCGAGGGCTGCTGCAGGGCGCCCTGCAGTGTGATGTGGCCCACCTCGAAGGCCGCGCTGGCGATGGCCAGCAGCAGCACCAGGCGCAGCAGCCATCCCTCGCGCCACTCCTGGCCGAGCCGGCTGGCCACCCAGGCCATGGTCGCCAAGTGCACCACGGTGGCAAACTGGAACTTCAGCGGCTTCGCCCAGACGCTGACGCCACCGAGTTGCCGCGCATCCAACCGCTCGATCCCCGCCGTCAAGGCGAAGATCAACAGGAAGTCGCCGGCGGCGAACCAGCAGAGCGTGACGGCCGCGCCCGGCTCCCGCCAGGTCATCGCCGCCGGCGCCGCCGCGGCGTCGGCGGTGGCAGGGCTGCGCGCAGCCCTTCCTCCATTCGCGCCATCGCATGCTCCTGCATCTTTGCCATGACAGGCTTCGGCAGGCTGAGGCTGCGCAGCGCACTGGTCTGCGCGATGCTCGCCAGCCCGTGCAGCAGCGACCAGACATGCAGCGCATCGAGGCGCGGGCGGCGGGCCGCGCCGCCGCCGGACGCGCTGCATCGAGCGCCGCGCCGCCTCCCAGGCCGAATTGCCCGCCTCCACCGCCGGGATCAGCCGCTGGCGCAGGTCTGCCGACAAGAGTGCCGTCATCGCCACCTCGACGCTCAACGGGCAGCGTCGCATCAGAACACGTTCTCCGCGATCCGCTTCCGCCGCCGTAGGGGAAGCGGATCGCGGCGCCGAGGCGCTGGCCGCGGGGCTCCTGCCGCCGTACCACTGCCGCCAGCATTATGCGGCCGATCTGTGTCTTCTCCGTGATGATCAGACAATTCTACGCAAGAACATCACTGCATCATTGAGATTGCCACTCCGTCGCGCGGAGCATGCTGAAAGGAAGGCGAGGGTCAGGACCGATGCCAGATGCTGGTACGGAAGGTTTCCTTTCCGAGCTGATTGGCGCGACCTATGATTGCGCCTTGGATCCGTCACGTTGGGAACTAACGCTGGAGACGATAGCGCATGCTTTCGATTGCTCGGTGGCCTCACTAACGCTGAGCGACGTGGCCCAGAACCGCTTCCTGATTAACAAGGCAGCAGGCTGGGATGCTCAACTGCTCAAGCTGAAGTCCGAACGACACGTCCCGGAGATCAATGCCAGGCTTACCGAGTGGCTCAGCACCCGCGACACGATCGACGACCCCTTCGTGACGTCGCGGCACCTGACGGCCGAGTACATAGGCCGCTCGAGATATGTGGATGAATGCCTTCGGCCGCAGGGCATCGTCGACATCATGCACCTGTTCCTCACATACACGCCGATGCAGTTTTCCGAGCTCGGTCTGGGGCGGCATGCGCGGCAGGGCGCGATCACTGAGCGCGAAATCGCGCTTGCGAAGCTCATCCTACCGCATATCCGCCGTGCGGTGACCATCAGCGACTTGCTCGACACGCGCGCCATCGAGCGGGCGCGCATGGGCGAGGTGCTCGATGCACTCAGCGCCGCCGTCGTCCTCGCCGACGGAGCGGGGAAGATACTCTACGCCAACCGGTCCGCGGATCGCATGCTTCATCAGGGGTGCCCGATCGGAGAGCGGCGCGGCCTGTTGCATGCGCAGGATCCGTCGGCGACGCGCGAGCTGCGCCGTGCGATCACGCTCGCGGCCCGCGACGAAGCTGACGTCGCGAAGGCCAAGCTCGCGATACGCCTCACCGAGCCGGAGTTGCCGGCGGCCTTCGCATATGTGCTTCCGATGTCGGCGGGCGATTACCGCACGCGCTTCAAGCCGTCCGCCGTCGCCGCCGTCTTCGTCGGCGGCAGCTCCGAGCGGGACGGCGCCCGTATCGTCGCCTCGGCGTTTGGCCTCACCGCGACCGAAGAGCGGGTCCTGGAAGGGCTGCTTGCCGGGCACAGCCTCGCTGAGGTCGCACAGCATCTCCGGATCGCACCGTCCACGGCGAAGACCCATCTCAAGCATATGTTCGAGAAAGCAGGAGTCTCCCGGCAGACCGAGCTCATCCGCGTCGCGATGCAATTGAGCGTGGCAGCCACTCCCGCCTGAAGAGGCGCCTACACGCTCGCCCATCCGCCATCCATGGCCAGCGCCGCGCCCGTCATCGTCGCCGCAGCCTCCCCGCACAGAAACACGACGAGCGCGCCGATGCCCTCCGGCGTCGAGAAGCGGCGCATCGGCTGCTTCGCGGAGAGCAGGACCGCCGCAGCCTCCTCCATGCTCGCGCCGCGCTGTGCCGCCAGCCGCTCGACCTGCGCCTCGACCAGGTCGGTCCGCACCCAGCCTGGGCAGATCGCATTGCAGGTAATGCCGTCATTCGCCGTCTCGAGCGCGACAGTCTTGGTCAGGCCGAGCAGCGCGTGCTTCGTCGCGACGTAGGCGCACTTGCCCTCGCTGGCGACAAGGCCGTGCACGGATGCGATGTTCACGATGCGCCCATAGCCGCGCCGCCGCATGCCCGGCAGCGCCGCACGACAGGCGCGGAACGCCGCCGAGAGATTGAGCGCCACGATCTCGTCCCAGCGCTCGTCGGGGAAGGCCTCCACCGGCGCCACATGCTGCACGCCGGCGTTGTTCACCAGGATGTCCACGCCGCCGAATTCCGCTTCGCAGGCCTTGACGAGCGCGCCGGGCGCGGCGCGCTCGCGCAGGTCTGCCGCCGCATAGCTTGCGCGCCCGCCGGCGCCGAGCCGGCCCAGCGCGTCCTCGCCCGCCCCGCCGCGGCCGTTCAGCATCACGCAGGCGCCGGCCGCGAGCAGCGCCTCTGCGATGCCGAGGCCGATACCACGCGTCGAGCCCGTCACCAGCGCGACGCGGCCTTCGAGGGGCAGGGCGGTGCGGCCGGACAGGGGGCTGGAAACGGGGCGGACCGGGAGATCGAGACCGTCATGCATGGAGCGGGCTCCGTCCTTCGGGGTCATCGCGGGATGCGCATGGCGGCCGCCGATGGCTGCACCGCAGCGACCGCATGGTCGGCAGCCGGCACGAGCCGACGCATCGTCAGCGGCAGCATGAAGATCGGGAAGACGCTCATCGCCAGGAACAACTCGACGCCCGGATACGCGACCAGGAAGGGCGTCGCGGCGGCCCACACGAGCGTGACGTTGCGGTTGCCGCTGACCAGGCCGACGGTCAGGGCGCGGCGCCGGTCCAGGCCGCCGAACAGCAGCGCGCCGAGACATTGCAGGCCGGCATTGGCCAGGAAGGCGAGCGCCAGCAACGCTGCCGCATGGGCTGGATCGGCGAGGATGTGCACCTGCATCCCGCGCATCGCGCCGATTGCCACCGCGATCAGGCCGAGCACGGAGATGCCGGTCATCGCCTGCGGATTGTCGGCCACCCAGCGGCCCGCGTAGCGGCGCAGCAGCCAGGCGACGAGGGCGGCCGCGCCGACGATCACGCCGAGCCTCGCCGAGAGCGCGAACGGGTCGATGGCAAGATCCGCACCGGCGAGCCATGCGGCGAGCGGCGGCAGGTAGAAGGGCGCGGCGAGGGTGGCGGCGACGGTGGCGAGCAGCGCGAGCGGTGCACTCAGGCCGAGCATCGCGGCGATCGCCGCGGCACTGCCGACCGGCGGCGCGAGTGCCACCAGCAGCAACCCGAGGGCGAGATCAGGCCCGGGCTCCAGAAGGGCCACGAGACCGTAGACGACGAGCGGCACGCCGAAGGTAGCCCAAGCGAGGATCGCCAGGATGATGCCGCGGTCGGCCGCCTCCGCGCGGAAGGCCGGACCGTCCACCTTCAGGAAGGCGCCGAGGGTGAAGATGAAGACGGCCAGGCCCATCAGGGGCCGCGCCAACTCGGCGAGAAGCGGCGCGACCAATCCGATGAGCACGCCTCCGCAGAGCAGCGCTGGTCCGTGACGGCCGGCGGCGGCGAGGAGGGAGAGCGGATTCGCCATCATGGGACCACCTCGGCTAGGAGCAGCGACGCTGCAGGGGGCGGATGCCGACGTCCCGAGAGCTTTCCGAAACCTCTCCGAAAAACACTCCAGCGGCGGCCGATAGCCTGAGCCAGTCTGCCGTGGCAGCGGCGCTGCAGGCCTTGTGCATCATGCTCGAGGGCTGCCGGTGCCCCCCTCGGCCTCATGGCGTCGTCCCATTCGGCTGGTCCGCCCGCTGGGACGACGTGCTGCGCGTTGCTGGCTCGAAAGCGACCACTCCGGCGTCATCGCACGCGGCGGTGACCACGCGTGACACGGCTGCTGTCTCGGCGCTTGTCAGCGCCCCGCGCGTCCGGAGGTCCGTCAGGTGCCGCAGGAATTCTCCAGGCGCGAGGCTGTGTTCGATCTGCTCGGCCGAACAGACGCATTGCCGCCCCTGCGAAGGACGAGTGTTCCCCTCGGCCCGGCAGAACGCGATGATGTCAGGCGCAACGTGAAACTCTGCTGTCTCCGCTCCGATCGGCAGGCCCACCGCTGCAACAAGGAAAGGAACGGCGCCGAGGCCCGCGCGTAGTGCTTTGCGCGCGTTGCATGGGCTTGCCGACGCGATGACAGCCGCGCCGGCGCCGCTCGCGTCTCCCGAGTGCCGTCCTGCGGGACGGCAAAGCTGCTTGAGCCAGGAAGACGGGTTGCACATGCCGGCACCCTTGGCGAAGGGGTGTGCATTCACGCAGGTGCTGCTCCCCATGGCCTCCCCCGTTCGGAGGATGCGCATGCGCATGCAGCCACGCGACCCGCCTACTCGCGATCACGATCCTGCTACCCAGCGCCGAGACTCCAGAATTCGAAGATGGCGCAGACTTGCCTCGCGGGCGGTTCGATGCCGGCTACGTGTATGCCTAATCTAAACGGTACAACTCCGGGCCGCTCTCCGGTTCCCACCGCCGCTCCAGTCTCTTCCATCCGCCGTACTGTCTCACGCCGCAGCGTCACTAGGCCTGCTTGCGCAGCGACCTCATGAAGCGCGACCCGGCCTCGACGAAGCCCGTCGACCGGCAGAAGGCTTGCAGCGACCCGGCATCCTCGCCGGCCAGGATCTCCAGCCTCCCGCAGCCCTTACTCCGCGCCGCCTGCGCCGCCGCCTTGAGCAGCAGGCGCCCGATCCCGCGCCGCCGGTCCTCCGCGCCGACCAGCAGCATCGTGACCTGCGCCGTCGGGCGCGGATCGTCGAGCGTCGGATACCAGTGCAGCACCACGAGACCGCTCGGCGGCCCCCATTGCGCGGCGATCAGCGCCGTGCCGGCGCCCTCGCGCAGCACGGCCAGCCGCTCGGCCAGCGCCCGCGCTTCCACCGACAGCCCTTCCGTAGCCAGCAATTCGCTGAGGCCAGAGGCGTCGATCGGCGCCGCAGCGCGGATCTCCAGGCCGTAGCGGGACGTCACCCGTCGCGATCCCTTCCAGCCGGCAAGGTCGCGTGGCGCCGGCCCGCAGCCAACGGCGGAGGGCGCCGGACGTCCCGCGGCGCGTCAGTTCGCCGCGCGCCGGACCAGCCCCGCCGCGGCCGCGGCGTCCCAGCGCGCCGCATCCGCCCGCAGGAAGGCCGCCGCCGCATCCGGCCCGCGCAGGTCCGCCTCCAGCCCCAGCGCCGCCAGCCGCGCCTGCAGCGCCGGGTCGGCATAGGCCAGCGTCAACGCCGCGTGCAGCCGCGCCGCGACCGCCGAGGGCAACCCGGCCGGCCCGAGCAGCGCACCCCAGCCGACAACCTCGTAGCCTGGGAACCCCGCTTCCTGCATCGTCGGCACGTCGGGCATCGCGGCGGAGCGCGTCGCCCCCGTCACGGCCAGCCCGCGCAGCCGCCCGGTCGGCATCAGCGGGAGCAGTGTCGCCGTGGAGGTGAAGCCGATCGGCAGGTGGCCCGCCATCAGGTCCGGCATCAGCTGCGCGCCGCCGCGATACTGCGTCTCCTCGAGCCGCAGCCCCGCCATACGCGCGAATTCATGCCCCGCGAAGGCGGTCAGCGCCTCGGTCGCGCCGAAGGGCATGGGCTGCGGCGCGGCGCGGGCCGCGGCGACCACCGCGGCAACGTCGCGGAAGGGCTGCGAGGCACCGACCGTCAGCACCAGCATCTGCCGCGACAGCAGCGCCACCGGCGTGAAGTCGCGCCCCGGATCGTAGGCCAGTTGCGGCAGCTGGTGGCGGTTGATGTTGTGGGTGGAGGAGGCGACGAGCAGCGTGTGCCCGTCAGGCTCCGCGCGCGCCACCGCCTCGGTCGCCACCGCGCCCTGCGCGCCGCTGCGGTTCTCGATCAGCAGCGGCTGCGGCAGGTGCGGCCGCAGCGCCTCCGCCACCGCGCGGCCGAGCAGGTCGGTGCTGCCGCCGGGCGCGAAGCCCACGATCATGCGGATCGGCCGGGTCGGCCAGGACTGCCCGAGGGCCGGCGCGGCAAGCGGCACGGCGGCGAGGGCCAGGACGGCGCGGCGGGTCGGGCGCATCGGGTCGGTTTCCTTCCGGCTGCACGCAGTGTGTCACGTCGCCGGCGCCGCGGAAGGGGGAAAGCGCCGCCCCTGGCCGCATCGCGCCTCGCGTGCCAGCGTCCTGCGCGGAGGATCCGCCATGCCCTGCACCTCGAACCCCGGCCCCGTCGCGCTCGTCACCGGCGCCGGGCGCGGAATCGGCCGCGCCACCGCGCGGCGCTTCCTGGAAGAGGGCTGGCGCGTCGCGCTGCTCGACATCGACGCAGCACTGCTCGACGCCGCGACGGCGGACCTCGGCGCGCCGGCGGCGACGCTGGCGCTCCACTGCGACGTCGCGGATGCGCCCGGCGTGGCGCAGGCGATCCCGCGCGCCGCGCGCCATTTCGGCCGGCTCGACGCGCTGGTGAACAATGCCGGCGTCGCCGTGTTCAAGCCGATGCTCGAGACGACGCTCGAGGACTGGTCGCGCGTGATGTCTGTTAACCTCACCGGCCCCTTCCTCTGCACCCAGGCGGCGGCACCGATCATGGCGGAAGGCGGTGGCGGCGCGGTGGTGAACGTCACGTCCATCTCCGGCCTGCGCGCCTCCACGCTGCGCACCGCCTACGGCACGTCGAAAGCCGCGCTCGCGCATCTGACGAAGCAGCAGGCGGTGGAACTCGCGGCGCTTGGCATCCGCGTCAACGCGGTCGCGCCCGGCCCGGTGGACACGGCGATGGCCAAGGCCGTGCACACGCCGGAGATCCGGCGCGACTACCACGACACCATCCCGCTCGACCGCTACGGGCTGGAGCGCGAGCTGGCCGAGGCGATCGTCTTCCTCTGCTCCGACCGCGCGGCTTACATCACCGGCCAAGTCATCGCCGTGGATGGCGGCTTCGAGGCGACGGGCATCGGCCTGCCGACGCTGCGCGCCGCGCGGCGCAATCTGTAGCGCTCAAGCGCGGGCACGGGTCGCCGTCCTGCGCGGCCGACGCGGCGGCGCGGCGACCTCCCCGAGCGGCGCTTCCACGCCGAGTTCGGCACGGATCGCGCCCTCGAGGTCGGACGGCGCCTCCACCCCCGCCTCCCGCGCCGCGCGGCGCAGCAGCCCCTCGGCCAGCGCGCGGTCCTCCGGCGTGCCGAGGATGCGCGCGAGCCCGCGCAGCGCCGCGGCGCGGTCGAGCTGCAGCAGCCGGGCCTCCCGCCGCGCCACCTCTCGCAAGGCCTCCGGGGTCAGGTGCATCTCCGGCGGCAGGTCGGCAGCGGCGGCGCGCAGCGCGCGCCAGGCGCGCTCGTCGATCGCCCCGCGCGCGCCGAACAGCGCGACCAGCAGCCGCACGATTCCCTCGAGCGGCGTGCCGCGATCCGCCTCGGCGAGCAGCTTCTCGGCCTCGCGATGCGCCAGCGCGACGCGAAGCGGATCGGCGCCGAGCGGCTGCGGCGGCGGCGCATCCGCCAGCCCAACGGCGGCACGCAGCGCGGGGGAGGTGTAGACGGCGTCGAACACCTGCTGGGACAGCCGGTTCCGGAAGGAGGACATCGCCTCGAAGCCGCGCTCCACCGCCTTCGCGCCCTCGCGCTCCCACAGCCGCCAGGGATTGTCCTCCGCCGGCCGCCGCTCCGCCCTCGCCGCCTCCGCCATCGAGGCCAGCGGCCAGAGGAAGGGGTTGAGGTCCGAGATCATCCAGCGCTGCGCGCGCAGCGGGTGGAACAGCCGCGCCACGCCTGCCGCCTGCTCCTTCGCCATCGCCTGCACCGCCGGGCGCATGAACTCGTTGTAGAGCCCCGCATTGATCTCCGAGACGCGGCGGACGACCTCGTAGGGCCGCTCACCGGCGCGGTCGCCGACCAGCGCCGCGACGTCGGCGACGCTCCGCCGCTCGAAGCGCGTGACGTAGCGGTCGGGCACGAGCCCCGCGGCGCGCATGCCTTCCGTCTTGTCCTCGATCACCATCTCGAACAGGCCGGGCGGCAGGCTCTCGATCAGGTCGAGCGTCTCGACAAAGCCGGCATGCTCCTTCCGCGCCACGGAGCCCGAGACGAAGATGCCGAGGTGCCCGACATTCGGGTGCACGCAATAGACGATCGTCTGGCCCTGCACGACCAGGTCCTCGTCATTGGCGTAGAGGTCGAGGATCCAGGCCAGCGCCTGGTGCGGCGGCGTGATGTCGTCACCCCAGCTGCACAGCACGCAGATCGGGGAGCGGATGTTGCGCAGGTCGATCCGAAGCGCGCCGTCAGCCGAGGCGACCTCGCCGCGCGCGAGCTTGTTGCCGACGAAGAGCTCGTCGACGATCGCCGCCATCTCCTCGCGGTTCATCAGGAAGTAGCCGCCCCACCAGCGCTCGAACTCCAGGAAGCGCGGCGGCTCGGTGTCGGCCTTGTCGAGCAGGTTCGCGTACTTGCTCCACCAGGTGTTGCCGGGGTTCAGCGTCTCGAAGTTCAGCACGAGGTTGGCGCCGTCGAAGCGCCCGGCGCCGAGGTCGCCCATCATATGCGCCATCCAGCTGCCGCCGAGCAGCCCGCCGGTGGTGCGCATCGGGTTCAGCTCCGGCGAGCCCGCCCAGTAGGAGAGCGGCGCGCCGGCGACGAGGATCGGCCCCGGCAGCTCCGGCCGCAGCGCGGCGAGGCCCATGATCGCCCAGCCCGCCTGGCAATTGCCGACGACGGCCGGCGCCGGCGCGCCCGGATGGCGCGCGCGCACCGTTTCCAGAAAGCGCGCCTCGGCCAGCATCACATCCACCAGGCGCTGGCCCGGCACGGGGTCGGGGAAGAAGGTGACGAAATAGACCGGGTGGCCCTCGCGCAGCGCGTTGCCGACCTCGCTGTCCTCCTTGAAGCCGCCGATGCCCGGCCCGTGCCCGGCGCGCGGGTCCACCACCACGAAGGGGCGCTTGCGGGCGTCGGTCGGCGCGTCGTCGGGCCGTGGCATGATGCGCAGCAGCGCGTAGTTGGCGGGTCGGTCGAAGCCGCGCGCATCCAGCAGCATCTCATGCTCGAACTTCAGCAGCGGCGGCGCGCCGGCGCGCTGGTGGTCCAGCCACTCGTTGCCGCGGCGGCGCAGCGTGTCCCAGAACAGGATGCTCCGCTGCATCAGGTCCACGGCGTAGTCGAAGGCGTCGGTCGGAAGCGGTGCGCGCGTCATGTTCTCGCCCTCAGCCGAGGATGTTGTAGCCGCCATCGACGTAGATCGTCTCGCCCGTCATGGCGGCCCCATAGGGGCTGGCGAGGAAGGCGCAGGTCGCGCCCACCTCCTCGACCGTGACAAGGCGGCGCGCGGGTGCGCGCACCGCGACATGCGACATCAGCTCGTCGAAGTCGCGGATACCCGACGCCGCGCGGGTGGCGAGCGGCCCGGGGCTCAGCGCATGGGCGCGGATGCCCTTCGGGCCGAGCTCGGCCGCGAGGTAGCGCGTGGCCGATTCCAGCGCCGCCTTCACCGGCCCCATGATCCCGTAATTCTCCACCACCTGGTTGGCGCCGAGATAGCTCATGCAGAGCAGCGTGCCACCGTCCGTCATCAAGGGCTCCGCGCGGCGCGCGAGGTCGAGGAAGGACCAGACCGAGACGTCCATCGCCGTCAGGAAGCCCTCGCGCGGGCAATCCACCACGCGCCCGCCCAGCGCCTCCTTCGGCGCGAAGGCGATGGAGTGCACGACCACGTCGAGCCGCCCCCACTCGGTCGCGATGCGCGCGAACAACGCGTCCATCTGCCCCGCGTCGCGCACCTCGAGCGGCATGAGGATCGGCGCGCCGAGCTCCTCGGCCAGCGGCGCGACATGCGGCCGCGCCTTCTCGTTCAGGTAGGTCACCGCGATCTCGGCGCCCGCCGCGCGCAGCGCCTTTGCGCAGCCCCAGGCAATGGACTGGTCGTTGGCGATGCCGATGACGAGCGCCTTGCGCCCGGCCAGGATCGGCGGCGTCCCGATGCTCGCGCCCATGTCGGAAACCCTCCCCAGACCGGGCCCGACCCGGCGCCGCCAATCTATGCTGCAACGCAACATAATGCCAGGGTCCTCCACTCGGGGGAGTGGAGGCGGCGCCTGCGATCCGGCATGAACCACCGACGCATCCCCGGCCGCAGCACCGGAGTCCCGCCCTGCACGACGCGCCTCCCCTCCCCCCGCAGCTCCACGACGGCGCGATGCACGCTCTGCTGGTCGGGCTCGCCACGGCGCTCTTCTTGCTCCAGCCGCTCGCCGATCTTGGCTGGGTGCCGCTCTGGCTGCCGGTGCTCGTCACCTTCCTGACCCTCGTGTCCGGGCTGCTCGCCCTGACGCGGCCCACGCTCCTTCGCCTGCCGCTGCTGGCCTGCGGCCTGGTGGTGCTCGGCGCCATCGCGCTGCGCAGCGAGATCCTGGGCGGGATCAGCGCCGTCGCCGGCTGCTGCTGCTCTCCCTCGCCCTGCTGCGCCAGGTGCTCGCGCCGGGCGAGGTGACGGGGCGCCGGATCGAGGGCGCGATCGCGCTCTACCTGCTGATCGCGCTGCTCTTCGCCACCGCCTACGAGATGCTCGAGGCCGCGAGCCCCGGCGCCTTCGCCGGCGCGCTCGGCCATCCCGAGCCGTTCCGCTACTTCAGCCTCATCGTGCAGACGAGCACCGGCTTCGGCGACATCACCCCGGTTGCGCCGCTGGCGCGCACGCTGGTGACACTGCAGGCGGTGACGGGCCAGATCTTCATCGCCGTGCTGCTCGCCCGCCTGGTCTCGCTGGAACTCGCCGGTCGCGGGCGCCGCTGATCAGCCCTTGCCGAGACCCCGGCCGCTGACCACGGCGGTCGCGCCGAAGCGCTGGCGCAGCGCCTCCACCGCGTTCCACTTCGCCGCCCGCCGCGCCGCATCCGGGTCGGCGAGGTCGGGCGGGTCGGCCTCCGCGCCGGGCGCCAGCGGCTGCGCGCCGATGCCGATCAGGCGGAAGGCCGCGCCCGTCGCCTCCTTCGCCAGCAACGGGCGCGCGGCGCGGAACAGCGTCTCCGGCAGGCAGGTCGGGTTCGCCAGGCGAGCGTGGCGGGAGCGCGTCTCGAATTCCGCCGTCTTGAGCTTCAGCACGACGCCGCCCGCGGCCAGCTCCTTCTCCTTCAGCCGCCGCGCCAGCTTCTCGCACATCCGCCAGAGCGGCTTCTCCAGCTCCTCGGCCGTGCGCAGATCGGTCTCGAAGGTGGTCTCGGCGGAGATGGACTTCGCCTCGCGGTCCGGCGTCACGCGGCGGCTGTCCTCGCCGCGTGCGCGGGCGCAGAGCGACGGCCCCTCCTCCCCGAAGCGCCGCGCCGCCTCACGCGGGTCGAGAAGGGCAAGCTGGCCTAGTCGCGTGAAGCCCGCGGCGTTGAGCTTTCGCGCCAGCGCCGGCCCGACCCCCGGCAGCAGCGTGACGGGCTGGTCGGCCAGCCAGGCGGTCGCCTCAGCTCCCAGCACCGCGAAGCCGCGCGGCTTGTCGCGCTCCGCGGCGAGCTTCGCCATCAGCCGGTTGCGCGCGAGGCCGATGGAGACGGTGATGCGCAGCTCGCGCTCCACCGCGCGGGCGAAGCGCGCCAGCACCACCGCGGGCGGCGCGCGGTGCAGCGCCGCGGTGCCCGCGAGGTCCAGCACCGCCTCGTCGATCGAGAGCGGCTGGACCATCGGCGTCAGCGCCTCCATCAGCCGCCGCACGTCGCGCGCGCAGGCGGCGTATTTCGCCATGTCAGGCTTGATGACGACGGCGTCGGGGCAGGCGGCGAGCGCCTTGAACATCGGCATCGCGCTGCGCACGCCGCGGGTGCGGGCGACGTAGCAGGCCGCCGCGACGACGCCGCGCCGCCCGCCGCCGACGATCACGGGCTTCGTCAGCAGATCGGGCCGGTCGCGCTTCTCGACGCTCGCGAAGAAGGCGTCGCAATCCACATGCGCGACCGACAGGGCAAGGAGCTCGGGATGCGCCACGACGCGGCGCGACCCGCAGGCGGGGCATCGCGCGAAGGGCGCCTCCGCCAGGTGGTCGCAGTCGCGGCAGAGCGAAGGCATCAGGCGCGCCGCCGCAGCCAGGGCATAAGGAGGAAGAGCAGCAGCATGACGAGATAGACCCGCCCGTCCCAGGTCGACGGACGCGCCAGCAGCGCCTCGATCCCCCGTCCGAACAGCAGCCAGCCCAGCAGCGTGTCGGCGGCCAGCAGCAGGACAAGCCCGATCGCGCCCATGCCGAGCCGCGCGCGCGCCGTCGGCGGTACGCCGAACAGCCGCGCCACCCATGGCGCGAGCAGCGCCATCGCGGCGACCATCGGGACTGCCTCCACCAGCACCGCGCCAGTCGCGCCGAGCCGCGGCTCCAGCAGCAGGATCCGCACCGGGCCGAGCAGGAAGCCGAGCCCGAACATCACCACGAACCAGAGCACCCCCGCCCCGATCACGACGCGTCCCACAGCCGCGCGGCGCCGAGGACGCCGGAGCTGTCGCCATGCGCCGCGCGCCGCACCGGCGTGTCGAAGGCGTCGCTGAAGACGTGGCGCGGGATCAGCCGCGGCAGCGCCTCGTAGAGATGCGCCATGTTCGACAGCCCGCCACCCAGCACGATCACCTCCGGGTCGAGCAGGTTCACGACGCCCGCCAGAGCCCGCGCCAGGCGATCCGCGTGGCGCTCCAGCGCCGCCCGCGCCGAGGCATCGCCGGCCTCGGCTCGCGCCGGCAGGCCGCTCGCGTCCCGCGCGCCCGGCCCGTCGCATTGCGCAGCCAGGGCCGGGCCGCAGAGGAAGGCCTCGATGCAGCCGCGCTGGCCGCACCAGCAGGCCGGGCCGGGATGCTCGGCCTCGGCCATCCAGGGCAGCGGCGTGTGGCCCCATTCGCCGGCGACGCGGTTGCGGCCCTCCAGCAGCCGGTCCCGCACAACGATCCCGCCGCCGACGCCCGTACCGAGGATCGCGGCGAAGACCGTCCCGAATCCTGCCCCGGCACCGTCCGCGGCCTCGCTCATCGCCAGGCAGTTCGCGTCGTTCGACAGCCGCACGGGGCGCCCGAGGCGCGCCCCCAGGTCGGCGCCGAGCGGGCGGCCGTTGAGGAAGGTGGAATTCGCCCCGCGGATCAGCCGCGTCGCAGGGTTCTCGCTGCCGGGAATGCCGATGCCGACCGAGCCGCGGCCGCCCAGCTCCGCTTCCGCCGCCTCCACCAGCGCGCCGATCGCCTCGACCGCGGCGCCGTAATCGGACGGCGTCGGGACGCGGCGGCGCAGCCGCACCGCGCCGGTGGCGTCGAGCGCCGCCACCTCGACCTTCGTGCCTCCCAGATCCACGCCGATGCGCCATGCCATGGCCGGAAGGTGGCCCCGTCCGTCCCGGCGCCGCAAGCATGCTGGACGCGCGCCGCGCGCGGTGCTGGATTCGCCGGATGGGAGACACGACGCTCGACGTCCAGGGCCTGACCTGCCCACTGCCGGTGCTGAAGGCCAACAAGGCGATGCGCTCGCTGCCGCCCGGCGCGAAGCTCATCGTGCTCGCCACCGACCCCGCCAGCGTGAAGGATTTCCGCGCCTATGTGCAGGAGACCGGCCACGCGCTGGTCGCCTTCTCCGAGGAGAAGGGCGTCTACCGCTTCACGCTGAAGAAGCGGGAGGAGCCGGCGTGAGCGTTCTTCTCTTCTCCCATCGCGCCTGCCTCCACCACGACATGGGGCCGCACCACCCGGAATGCCCGGACCGGCTGCGTGCCGTGCTGCGCGCGCTGGACCGGGAGGAGTTCTCCGACCTCATCCGCGACGAAGCGCCAGTCGCGACCGTCGAACAGCTCAGCCGCGTCCACCCGCAGCGCTATGTCGAGGCCATCCTGGCCATCCGGCCGGAGCCGGACGACATGGTCGCGCTGGATGCCGACACCTCGATGAACTGGGGCAGCGCCGAGGCCGCGCTGCGTTCCGCCGGCGCGGCGGTGGCCGGCGTGGACGCGGTCTGCCGCGGCGAGGTGCGACGCGTCTTCTGCGCTGTGCGCCCGCCCGGCCACCATGCCGAGCCGGCCCGCCCGATGGGCTTCTGCTTCTTCGCCAACGCCGCGGTCGCCGCGCGCCACGCCCAGGCGGCGCACGGCCTGACGCGCGTGGCCGTGGTGGATTTCGACGTCCACCACGGCAACGGCACCCAGGCCTGCGTCGAGGAGGATCCGACGATCTTCTTCGCCAGCTCCCACCAGTCGCCCTGCTACCCGGGCACCGGCGCGGAGGAGGAACGCGGCGCCGGCAACGTCTTCAACGCGACGCTGCCGCCCGGCGCCGACGGCGCCGCCTTCCGCGCCGCCTGGGCGGAGCAGCTTCTGCCGGCGCTCGACGCCTTCGCGCCGGAGCTCGTCGTGATCTCCGCCGGCTTCGACGCCCATGCGCGCGACCCGCTGGCGCAGCTCCGCGTGCGCGAGGCGGACTTCGCCTGGCTGACGACCGAGATCTGCGGGATCGCGGAGCGCCATTGCGGCGGCAAGGTGGTGAGCCTGCTGGAAGGCGGCTATGACCTCGACGCGCTGGCCAGCTCCGCCGCCGCGCATGTCCGTGCGCTGATGCACGCCTAGCCTGCCCCCCTGGGCGGCGCCCGCCGGCTTGCCCACCCCCTCCCCGCGCCCTATCCCGTTGCCGCACCTTCGGGAGGGACAAGACCGATGATCCGCCGCCGCACCCTGCTCGCCGCCCCGGCGCTGGCCGCGCTGCCCGCGCTCACCGCGCCGGCCTTTGCCCAGGCCTGGCCGGCCGGCCCGGTGCGCGGGATCGTGCCCTTCGCCCCCGGCTCCGCCACCGACACCGTCGCGCGCCTCTTCGCGGACGGCATGCGCGAGACGCTCGGACACCCCGTCGTGATCGAGAACCGCGCCGGCGCCAACGGCCTGATCGGCGCCGAGGCCGTGGCCCGCGCCGCACCCGACGGCATGACGGTGCTGTTCGGAACCAACTCCACGAACGCCGCCGCCAACGCGCTGAACCGCCGCGTGCCCTTCGACATGGAGCGCGCCTTCGCCCCGGTCTCCACCCTGGCCTCCGTCCCGCTGATCGTCGCGGTCCGCAACGAGAGCCCGTTCCGTACCCTGAACGACCTGATCGCCGCCGCCCGCGCCCGGCCGGAGGGCATCACCTATGCCTCCGCCTCCGCCAGCCAGCAGGTGGCGACCGAGATGCTCGCCTCCATGGCGGGCATGAAGCTGCTGCGCGTGCCCTACCGGTCCTCCCCGCAGGCGGTGCAGGACCTGATGGCAGGCCGCGTGGACCTCTTCGTCGCCGATCAGGCGGTGATCCTGCCGCAGATCGGCCAGGGGCTGCGCGCGCTCGGCGTCACCACGAAGGAGCGGTCCGCCCAGCTGCCCGACATCCCGACCGTGGCCGAGGCCGCCAACCTGCCGGACTACGAGCTCTTCGCCTGGTTCGTCCTCGCCGCCCCCGCCGGCACCCCGGCGCCGGTGGTCACCCGGCTGAACCAGGCGGTCCGGGCGGCGGCGGCCAACCCGACGCTGCGGGAGCGGCTGGGCGGCACCCTCGGCATGGCGCTCCGCCCCTCGACGCCGGAGGAGGCGCAGGCCTTCGTGGCGGCCGAGACGGTGAAGTGGACCAACGCCATCCGCGCCGCCGGCATCGAGCCGGAATAGGTCGCGGCCACCCCTGTCTTCCCGCCGATCCTCCCCATCTGAAGCCTCACGATCAGGTGTTGGCTCCGGCCGCTCGAATGGTGCATGATGTCAAGAATGGTTGACACGCCAGCGTCTCGTTCAGTTGACACTCTGTCCTTCGAAGACGCGCTGGCGGAGCTGGAAGCGATCGTGCGGGACCTCGAAGGTGGCCAGGGCAGGCTCGAGCAGGCAGTGGCGCAGTACGAGCGGGGCGCGGCGCTCCGCCGCCACTGCGAGCGCCTGCTGGCCGAGGCCGAGCAGAAGGTCCAGGCCATCGTGGACACGCCCGCTGGCCCGACGCTGCGGGATGCCGGCTGAGATGCCGGGAACGCAGGCGACTCTCGCGGACGCGCTGCCCGCCGCCGCCGCCGAGATCGAGGCGACGCTCGACGACCTCCTCCCCCGCCCCGAGGGCCCGGAAGCGCGGCTGTTCGAGGCGATGCGCTACGCCGCCATGGGCGGCGGCAAGCGCCTGCGCGGCTTCCTGGTGCTGGAAGGCGCGCGCCAGTTCGGCGTCGCCCGCGCCTCCGCCCTCCGGACCGCGGCGGCGATCGAGATGCTGCACGCCTACAGCCTGGTGCATGACGACCTGCCGGCGATGGACGACGACGACCTTCGCCGCGGCAAGCCGACCGCGCATATCGCCTTCGACGAGGCGACCGCGATCCTCGCCGGCGACGCGCTGCAGGCGCTGGCCTTCGGCGTGCTGGCCGAGGAGGACACGCATTCCGACAGCGCCGTCCGCGCCGAGCTGGTCCGCTGCCTAGCGCGTGCGTCGGGTCCGCGCGGGATGTGCGGCGGCCAGATGCTCGACATGATGGCCGAAGCCGCGGATCAGCCGCTCGACGAGCCCGCCATCGGCCGCTTGCAGCTGCTCAAGACCGGTCGGCTGATCGAGTTCTCGGCCGAAGCGGGTGCGATCCTCGGCAAGGCGCCGCATCCGCTCCGCCACGCGCTCGCGGCCTATGGCCGCGACATCGGCGCCGCCTTCCAGATCGCCGACGACCTCCTCGACGCCACCGCGACGCCTGAGGAGACCGGCAAGCAGACCGGCAAGGATGCCGGCGCGGGCAAGGCGACGCTTGTCGGGCTGCTCGGCCTCGAGCGTGCGCGCATGCAGGCGGAGCGCCTGGCCCAGCAGGCGCGCGACCACCTGGACCCCTTCGGCGAGCGTGCGGCGCTGCTGCGCGAGCTCGCCCTCTACACCGTGCAAAGGAAGAGCTGATCCATGGCACGTCCTTCGACGCCGCTGCTCGACCGCGTGAACGTCCCCGCCGACCTGCGGAACTACTCGGCCGAGCAGCTCAAGCAGCTCGCGGCCGAGCTTCGGGCGGAGACGATCGACGCGGTCTCCGTCACCGGCGGGCATCTCGGCGCCTCGCTCGGCGTGGTGGAGCTGACGGTCGCCGTGCATGCGGTGTTCGAGACGCCGCGCGACCGGCTGATCTGGGATGTCGGCCACCAGGCCTATCCGCACAAGATCCTGACCGGGCGCCGCGACCGCATCCGCACGCTGCGGCAGGAAGGCGGGCTCTCGGGCTTCACGCGCCGCTCGGAATCCGAATACGACCCCTTCGGCGCCGCGCATTCCTCCACCTCGATCTCCGCCGGCCTCGGCATGGCGGTGGCGCGCGACCTGAAGGGCGACACGCGCAATGTCGTCGCGGTCATCGGCGACGGGTCGATGAGCGCGGGCATGGCCTATGAGGCGATGAACAATGCCGGCGCGCTGAAGTCGCGCCTCATCGTCATCCTCAACGACAACGACATGTCCATCGCGCCGCCCGTGGGCGCGATGAGCGCCTATCTCTCCAAGGTCGTCTCCTCGCGCCCCTTCCTGTCGGTGCGCGAGATGATGGCCAAGCTCGCGAAGCGCTTCCCGCGCCCGATCGAGCGCACCGCCCGCAAGGCGGAGGAGTTCGCGCGCGGCCTGCTGACCGGGGGCACGCTCTTCGAGGAGCTGGGCTTCTATTATGTCGGGCCGATCGACGGGCACGACCTCGACCACCTGCTGCCCATCCTGCGCAACCTTCGCGACGCGGAGGACGACGTGCAGCCGATCCTGCTGCATGTCGTGACGCAGAAGGGCAAGGGCTACGCACCCGCCGAGGAATCCGCCGACAAGTACCACGGCGTGCAGAAGTTCAACGTGGTGACCGGCGAGCAGCAGAAGGCCCCGCCCGGCCCGCCAGCCTACCAGAAGGTCTTCGCGAACGCGCTGATCGCGGAGGCCGAGGCCGATGAGCGCATCGTTGCGATCAACGCGGCCATGCCGTCCGGCACCAGCCTCGACCTCTTCGCCAGGCGCTTCCCGAAGCGCTGCTTCGACGTCGGCATCGCCGAGCAGCACGCGGTGACCTTCGCCGCCGGCATGGCGACCGAAGGGCTCAAGCCCTTCTGCGCGATCTATTCCACCTTCCTCCAGCGCGCCTATGACCAGGTCGTGCACGACGTGGTGCTGCAAGGCCTGCCGGTGCGCTTCGCGATGGACCGCGCGGGGCTCGTCGGCGCCGACGGCGCGACCCATGCCGGCAGCTTCGACATCGCCTATCTCGGCTGCCTGCCCGGCATCGTGCTGATGGCCGCGGCTGACGAGGCGGAGTTGGCGCATATCGTCGCCACTGCTGCAGCGCTGGACGACGTGCCGAGCGCCTTCCGCTACCCGCGCGGGGAGGGCACCGGCGTCGCCGTCCCGGCGCGCGGCACGCCGCTCGAGATCGGGCGCGGCCGCGTGCTGCGCGAGGGCACCTCCATCGCGATCCTCTCTTACGGCACGCGCCTGGCCGAGGCGATGAAGGCGGCGGACGAGCTCGCCGCGCAAGGCCTGTCGGCGACCGTCGCCGATGCCCGCTTCGCCAAGCCGCTCGACACGAAGCTGATCGAGCGCCTGGCGCGCGAGCACGAGGTCCTGATCACGGTCGAGGAGGGAAGCGTCGGCGGCTTCGGCAGCCTCGTCGCGCAGCACCTGGCGTGGGGGGGCCTGCTGGATGGCGGGCTGAAGTTCCGCCCGATGTGCCTGCCCGACCGGTTCCTGGATCACGCGGCGCCGAAGGTGCAGTACGACTGGGCCGGGCTGAACGCACGCCACATCGTGGCGACCGCGCTCGTCGCCCTTGGCGCCCCCGTGGCGCAACCCGCACGGGCGTAGCGCCCGCCCCGTCTTCTCCCTCCCCCGCAAGCGGGGGAGGGCTTAAGCATCACCCCATGACCAAGCTCCGCGCCGATGTCGCCCTCGTCGAGCGCGGCCTCGCCGAATCCCGCACCCGTGCCCAGGCGCTGATCCTCGCTGGCGTGGTCTTCTCCGGCGAGCAACGCGTCGCCAAGGCCGGCGACCAGATCAAGCCCGACCAGCCGTTGGAAGTACGCGGCCAGGACCACCCCTGGGTCAGCCGCGGCGGCGTCAAGCTCGCGCATGCGCTCGGGCATTTCAGCCTGCATGCCAAGGGCCGCGTCGCGCTCGACATCGGCGCTTCCACTGGCGGCTTCACCGACGTGCTGCTGCATCATGGCGCGGCGAAGGTCTATGCAGTCGATGTCGGTCACGGGCAGCTCGCCTGGAAGCTCCGCAACGACCCACGCGTGGTCGTGCTGGAGCGCGTGAACGCCCGCTACCTCGAGGCCGCGCAGATGCCCGAGCCCGTCGGCTGCGTCGTCTGCGATGCGAGCTTCATCGGCCTGCGCACCGTCCTGCCGCAGCCGCTGTCCTTCGCCGCGCCAGGCGCCTGGGTGGTCGCGCTGATCAAGCCGCAGTTCGAGGTCGGGCCCGCCATCGCCAAGGGCGGCGTGGTGCGGGACCCCGGCGTGCATGCGCGCGTCTGCGCGGAGATCCGCGCCTGGTGGGCTGCCTTGCCCGGCTGGCGCGTGCTCGGTATCGAACCGAGCCCGATCCTCGGGCCGGAGGGGAACCGCGAATTCCTCATCGCCGCCGAAAGGGACTGACGGTGGACCTCATGCTGCGCGGCCGGGTGGCCGCGATCACAGGCCCGGCCAAGGGCATGGGCGCGGCCATCACCCGCGCCTTCGCCGCCGAGGGCTGCCGCCTGGTGCTGCTCGGCCGCGACACGGATGCGATCGCCCCCGTGGCGGAGGAGGTCTCGCGCCTCACCGAGGTTCTGGTGGTGGCCACCGACATCACCTCCGACACCGCCTGCTTCGCCGCCGCCGAGGCCGCAAAGGCGCGCTTCGGCACGGTGGACATCCTGGTCAACGTCGCCGGCGGCTCCGGCCCGATCGGCAAGACCGGGCTGCAGACGACGCAGGCCGAATACGACGAGATCGTCGAGCTCAACATGCGCGGCTGCTTCAACACGATCCGCGCCTTCGCGCCGATGATGGTGGCGCAGCGCTGGGGCAAGATCGTGAACGTCGGCGGCACCTTCGGGATGCGCGGCCGCGCCGGGCGCCTCGCCTACAGCGCGTCAAAATGGGGCCTGCGCGGCATCACCAAGTCCTTCGCGCTCGAGCTCGGCCCGCACAACATCAACGTCAACAACGTCGCCCCCGGCATGGTGGACGGCCCGCGCTTCCGCGAGAAGGTCTGCCGGGAAATGGCGCAGCGCCTCGGCATCACGGAGGCGGAAGCTGCGGCGCGCCACGCCGCCGACTACGCGCTGGGCCGCGTGACGACCGACGCCGACGTCGCGAATGCCTGCCTCTTCATGGCCTCCGACGTCTCCCGCCAGATCACTGGCGTGGACCTGCCCGTCGACGGCGGCTGGGCCGCGCTTTAGGTCCCCACGACAACGCGGCGCGGCGAGCCTGCGGCCCGCCTTCCCGCGTTGCCGCGGGGGCCCCGTCTTGGCGCCGGTTCCGTGATCGTGGCTCATCCCTCCGCGGCAAAGCCGCGGAGGGGCACCGGGGGACCACCCTCCGCCGTTCAGGCGTCCACCAACCCCCGCTTCCGCAGCAGCGCCCCCACCTGCGGCTCCCGCCCGCGGAAAGCCACATACAGCTCCATCGGATCGCGCGTGTCGCCCGCCTCGTAGATCGCCTTGAGCCGCGCCGCGAGCGCCGGGTCGAAGGGATCGCCCGCCTCCTCGAACGCCGCGAAACCGTCGGCGTCCAGCACCTCCGCCCACATATAGAAGTAGTAGCCGGCCGCGTAGCCGCCGCCCGAGAAGAGGTGGCTGAAATGGATCGGCCGATGGCGAAGCCCGATCGCCGCCGGCATCCCGATCTCCGCCAGGAAGGCCGTCTCGAAGGCGTCCATTTCCAGCGTCTCCGGCGCCGGATGGCGGTGCAGCGCGAGGTCGATCAGCGCGGAGGAGACGTATTCGACCGTGGCGAAGCCCTGCCCCTCGTTCCGCGACGCGAGCAGCTTGTCGAGCATCGCCTCGGGCAGCGCTTCTCCCGTCTCATGGTGGCGCGCATGGGCGCGCAGCGTCTCCTTCACGCTCAGCCAATGCTCCATCACCTGCGAGGGGAACTCGACGAAATCGCCGAGCACCGCCGTCCCCGACTGCGACGGGTAGCGCGCCGTGCTCAGCAACCCGTGCAGCGCGTGGCCGAACTCATGGAACAGCGTCCGCGCCTCGTCGAAGGACAGCAGCGTCGGTGTCGCGCGCGCCAGGTTGTTGTTGTTGACGATGATCGGCGAGACGCGGCCATCCAGCGCATCCGCCACCCGGAAGCTCGACATCCAGGCACCGGACCGCTTGCCCGCGCGGGCGTAGTTGTCGAGCAGGAAGACGCCGCGATGCGACCCGTCGGCGTCCTTCGCCTCGAAGGCGCGGACATCCGGGTGATAGACCGGGATGTCGCCGCGTTCCTCAAAGGTCACGCCGAACAACCGCTGAGCCGTGTCGAAGACGGCACGCAGCATCGCCTCCAGCTCGAAATAGGGCTTCAGCGCCGCGCCGTCGAAATCGTGCTTCGCCTTCCGCGCGCGCTCCGCCCAGTACCGCCAGTCCCAGGCCTCGACCGGCTCGTTCTGACCCCCGGCGCGCGCCAGCTCCTCGAGCTCCGCGCGTTCGGCATCCGCGCGGCGCTTTGCCGGCTCCCAGGCGGCGCGCAGCAGGCGCTCCGCGGCCTCCGGGTGCTTCGCCATCGTGTCGGCGAGGCGGTACTCCGCGTGGTCGGCATGGCCCAGCAGCCGCGCGCGCTCCGCCCGCAGCGCCAGGATCTCGCGGATCAGCGCGGCGTTGTCGCGCGCCGGATGGAGCGCGCCGCGCGCCACCCAGGCGCGCCACGCCCGCTCGCGCAGGTCGCGCCGTGCCGAGAAGGACAGGAAGGGCTCGATCGAGGAGCGCGAGAGGGTGATGACATACCCCTCCACCCCGCGCTCCCCCGCCGCCTGCCGCGCCGCCGCGCGGGCGAAGTCCGGAAGGCCCCCGAGGTCGGACTCCGCCAGCACCATCTGCCATTCGTTCTCGTCGGCCAGCACGTTCTGACCGAAGCTCGTGTGGAGCGTCGCGAGCCGCGTCGAGATCTCCGTCAGCCGAGCTCGGGAAATCTCGTCCAGCGCCGCGCCGGCGCGCACCAGGCCCATATGCAACCGCTCCAGCAGCCGCATCTGATCTGGCTCGAGGCCGAGCGCCTGCCGCCGCGCATGCAGGTCGGCGACGCGCGCGAACACGGCCGGGTTCAGCGCCATCTCCATCCGGTGCCGCGCCAGCTTCGGCGCGATCTCGCGCTCCACCGCCTGCAGCGCGTCGGTCGCAGTGCTGGCGACGAGGTTGAAGAAGGTGCCGGCGACGCGGATCAGCAGCTGGCCGGCGCGTTCCAGTGCCTCCGCCGTGTTGGCGAAGTCGGACCTGGCCGGGTTCGTCGCGATGACGGCGATGTCAGCGCGGTGCGCCGCCATGGCGGCGTCGAAGGCGGGCGGGAAATGCTCCGCGCGGATGCGGTCGAAGGGTGGCACGCCGAAGGGCGTGGTCCAGGTCTCGAGCAGCGGATTGGTCATGGGAGGATATCTGGCCCTCGCGTCAGCGCTCGTCCAGCGCGCGCCTCAACCGTTCCAGCAGCGCGCCGCGCGTCCGGTCGTCGCCGGCCCCCTCCAGCGCCTCCTCGATCGAGAGCAGCAGCGCAGCGCGCTCATTGTGCCAGTCGGGCCGGCCGACCGCCTCGGGCCGCGTCCGGCGCTGGCCGTCGCCGCCGTCGCGCTCCACCGCGCCCGGAAGCAGACGAAAGCTCTCGTCCAGCACCGGGCGGACCACCCGCTCCTCCGGCGCGATGCCGCGGCCGACCACGCGCTTCGCCAGCCCCAGGGTCGCCTCCTCCTCGCCATGCACGAGGAAGACGCCGCCCGAGACCGGCCCGCGCGCCTCGACCCAGCGGCCGAGCTCCGGCCCATCCGCATGGCCGGAATAGCCTTCGATCCGCTCGATCCGCGCGCCGACACGGATCGGCTCGCCCTGGATGCGCACGCGGTCGGCGCCGTCCTGCAACAGCCGCCCGAGCGTCCCCTGCGCCTGGAAGCCGACCAGCGCGACGACGGTCCGCGCATCCCAGAGCTTCGCCTTGAGATGCGCGCGGATGCGCCCCGCCTCACACATGCCGCTGCCGGCGAGCACGATCCGGAACCCCTCCTGGCGCGCCAGATGCGCGCTCCTCTGCCAGTCCTCGACATGGTGGATGCGGTGGTCTGCGAGCGCGGCGCGCATCGCCGCGCCGTCCTCCAGCATGCCGGCATGCTTCTCGAACACCCGCGTGGCGCGCGAGGCCAGCGGGCTGTCGAGGTGGATGTCGCCCTCCGGCGCCTGGCCCGCCCGCATCAGCGTGACGAGGTCCAGCATCACCTCCTGCGCACGCTCCACCGCGAAGACCGGGATCAGCAGAGCGCCATTCTGCCGCGACGCGGCCTGCACGAGCTTCGCCAGCGCCGTGCGACGCTCCCCAGGGCCGATGGCCGGGCGGTCCTCGTCGCCATAGGTGCTCTCGACGATCACGTGGTCCGCGCCTTCGGTCGGGCCTTCCGGATCGCGCTGGATCGGGCCGAGGTCGGGGCCGATGTCGCCCGAGACGATCACGCGCATCCGCGGCGCGTCGAACTCCATCTCGATCGAGGCGGAGCCGAGCATGTGCCCCGCATTCCACCAGCGCGCGCGCAGACCACGGATCGGCTCGATCCAGCGCCCGTATTCGACGACGCGGAAGGCGACCATCGCGCGCTCCGCATCCTCGGCGGTGTAGATCGGCACGACCTGCTCGCCGCCGCGGCGCCGGTTGCGGCGGTTCAGCTGCTCGACCTCGCTCTGCTGGATGTGCCCGGCATCGGGCAGCATCACCGAACAGAGGTCGCGCGTCGCCTCGGTCGCGTGGATGCGCCCGCGGAACCCCGCCTTCACCAGCTTCGGCAGCAGCCCCGAATGGTCGATATGCGCATGCGTCAGCAGAACGGCGTCCACGCCGCGAGGGTCGTAGGGGAAGGGCTCGTAGTTCAGCGCCTTCAGCGTCTTCGGGCCCTGGAACATGCCGCAATCCACCAGCACGCGGCCACCCGGCGCCTCGAACAGCAGCGACAGCCCCGTCACGGTGCGCGCCGCGCCGCAGACCTTCATCCGCATCATCGCGCCCTCCCCCGATCACGCCCTGCATCCTAAGCTTGCGCGACAGGAGGACACCAGGATGGCGAAGCCGCCGCGCCGGCCAGCACGGGGCCATGACCAGGGCCACAGCTACCGCCTGGCGCTGTTCGACCGCGATTTCCTGCTCAGCCCCGCCATGCGCGGCGTGCGGCTGCAGGTCGAATGCGCCAAGGCGGACGAGGCGCTGCGCGCCTGGGGCGTGCGCTCCACCATCGTTGTCTTCGGCAGCTCCCGCGTACGAGAGAACGGCCCGCCGCGCCACGCCGCCTGGTACGACGGCGCCCGCCGCTTCGGCCGCCTGGCGTCGGAGCGCGGCGGCGCGCTGCTGCCGGTGGCGGGGCTGCGCGACAACGTGATCGCGACGGGCGGCGGCCCCGGCATCATGGAGGCGGCGAGCCGCGGCGCGCACGAGGCCGGCGCGCCCGCCATCGGCTTCAACATCCGCCTGCCGCGCGAGCAGTCGCCGAACCCCTACACCACGCCGGAGCTGACCTTCCAGTTCCACTACTTCGCGATCCGCAAGCTGCACCTCGCGATGCGCGCCCGCGCGCTCGTGGTCTTCCCTGGCGGCTTCGGCACGCTCGACGAGCTGTTCGAGATCCTGACGCTGCGTCAGGCGCACCGCATGGGCCGCGTGCCGGTCGTGCTGGTGGACGAGGGCTACTGGCGCGACCTGATCCGCTGGGAGGCTCTGGTCGAGCACGGCATGGTGGACGAGGAAGACCTCGCCCTCGCGCAGTTCGCCGCCGATGCCGATGCCGCCTGGCATCTGCTCGAGGCCTCGGGCGTTCGCGCCGGGGCATGACGGAGGACGCGATGGCAGATGCGAGGGTCGCGCTGGTCACCGGCGGCGCGAAGGGGATCGGCCTGGCGGTGACGCAGCGCCTGATGCGGGACGGCTGGCGCGTGGTGGTCGCCGATCCCGCCGCGCCGCCGCCCGGCCTGCCGGCGCGCCACGTCGCCGCGGATGTCGCCGACGAGGAGGGGGTGAAGGCGCTCGTCGCGGGCATCGCGGCGGCGGAGGGCCGTCTGGACGCGCTCGTCTCCAACGCCGGCGTCATGATCCGAAAGCCGATCCGCGATCTGACGCTCGCGGAGTGGAACCGCGTCATCGCCACCAACCTCACCGCGACCTTCCTGCTGGCCCGCGCGGCGGAGCCGATGCTCCGCGCGGCGCGCGGCGCCGTCGTGACGGTCGCCTCCACCCGCGCCCGCCAGTCGGAGGTGAATACGGAAAGCTACGCCGCATCGAAGGGCGGCCTGGTCGCGCTGACCCATGCGCTCGCGGTCAGCCTCGGCCCGGAGGTGCGGGTGAACTGCGTCAGCCCTGGCTGGATCGACGTGCGCGGCGAGGCGCTGCGGCCCGAGGACCACGGGCAGCACCCGGCGGGGCGCGTCGGCCGGCCCGACGACATCGCCGCCCTCGTCGCCTGGCTGGTGGGGCCCGAGAGCGGCTTCGTCACCGGCGCGGAGTTCGTCTCCGACGGCGGGATGACGCGGAAGATGATCTACGCCGAGTGATCATGCCGGGCACATCACGTGCTGACGCACGTCATGCCCGAGCGCCGTCGCCCGCGTCGAAGGCCCGCTTGCTTGCGACGGACTTGGCTCGCCACGCCGAAGGCATGCTGTCTGCAGGACGCACGGGCGGCGAGCCGCATCCCGCAGGCAGAAACCAACGAGGCGGATATCAGTCGGTCGTCGAGGAATCCGCCAGAAGGTTCTTCAGTGCGAAATCCACCGCCATCTGGTCGTCCACCGCCTCGCCGCCGAGGAACCGGCGGATGTCGCGCACCTGGTCGGCGATGAAGTAGGGCTGGAACGCCGCGAGCTGCGCGCCATGCGCGCGGATCCGCGCGATGATGTAGTCAGCCCAGCCCTCGGCGAGGCCAAGCGCGGTGCGCCGCAGCACGTCGCGGAAGATGGCGCGGAACTCCTCGTCGCTCGGCGCGCCGACATAGATCTTGTGGGCGATGCGGCGCAGGAAGGTCGGGTCCATCAGCTCGTCGGGCCCGATGTTGGTGGAGAACAGCAGCAGCGCGTCGAAGGGCAGGCTGAAGCTGCGGCCGGTGTGCAGCTTGAGGTAATCCACCCGCCGGTCCATCGGCACGATCCAGCGGTTCAGCAGGACGCGCGGCGCGATGATCTGGCGGCCGAAATCGTCGATCAGGAAGACGCCGTTGTTCGCCTTCACCTGCAGCGGCGCCTCGTAGTACTTCGAGATCGGGCTGAAGTTCAGCTCCAGCATCTCGGACGTCAGCTCGCCGCCGGCGAAGACGAAGGGTCGCCGGCAGGGCACCCAGCGCCGGTCGAATTCCTCGGCGACGATGTTGTTGAGGGCCGAGGCGCCGCCGGCGCGCGGCTCCGCCTCCTCCGCCAGCACCGGCTCGTGGATCGAGCCGTCGAAGACCTGCACGATGTTGCCCGCCACCTCGAAGCAGTGCGGGATGAAGACGAAGGTGCGGAACAGCCGCCCCATCCGCTCCGCCATCGAGGTCTTGCCGTTGCCGGGCGGCCCGTAGAGCAGCGCCGACTTGCTGGAATTCGCCGCCGCGCCGATGTCGCGCATCCGCTCCGGCCCGATATGGAGGTCGGCGAAGACCTCCTCCACCACCTCCGGCGTGATCCGCTCGCCATGCACCGATTGCAGCTTCACGCGGTGGACGTACTCGTCGAGCGAGACCGGCAGCGGCCCGACATAGCTCGACTGCTCGAAGGCGACCGCGGCGGCGGCACGGCCGTCGGCGCTGAGCACGAAGTTCGGCTCGCCGCCGGTCAGGCTCGGGCGGAACTCGACGAGCTTCGCCGCCCGCGCCTCGTCGATCAGCTTGGCGGCGAGGCGGGATGCGACGCGCAGCTCCTGTGCGACGCTGGCGGTGTTGTAGATGATCTGGAAGCTGGCGGCCTTGAGGAAGATGTCCCGCGCGATGCCGCGGTTGATGTTCAGCTCGTCGACCGTCTTCGGCGCCGGTGGCAGCGTGCGGAGCACCTTGTCGAGCGCCTCGAGCTCCACCCCCCGCATCCCGGCGAGGATGTCGCGCAGGCGCTGCCCGGTCTTGCGCTGCTCCACCAGCGCCGCGTCCACGTGCTCGCGGCTGGCGAGCCCCAAGGCGACGACGAGTTGCCCGATATGCATGCGGCCCCGCGGTTCCGATACCGTGTTGGTTGCGAAGCCACACTAATCTAAATGCGTGACGGTTGTAAGTATTGATACGCACTCGACTCGACCGGGAGACCTACCCCGCAGCGCCCGGGCCGGGGACCGGCCGAACCGTGAGGGCCGCCGCGCCGGGGCGAAGCCCTCGCCGTCCCGGATCGCATGGCGACCTTCGGCCCGGATGGTGGCCGGCCCGTAACTGAGGCCGGCATCCCGCGCCACCGCGCTACCAGGGATACTCCTCGGGCCTGAAGCGGCCCGAGAGGATTCGCTCCACCATGTCCCGATGGCCCTCCCGGGCGTAGTGGCGCCAGGCGCGCACGCCGAATTCGTGCGGCGTGATCATCAGGCAGACCTGCGTGATCTCCTCGACCGAGGCGAAGTCGGCCCCCGGATAGCCTGCCAGCACGCGCTCCCGCGTCGCCGGCGCCATCGTCGCGAATTGCGCGACATAGGCGAGGTACTCGTCGCAGACGAGGCTCGGCACCGGGATGCGGTAGTTGTCCTTCAGGATCGCGTGCATCAGCTCGTGCACGATGAGGCTGACATGCAGCTCGTCATCCACCGGCTGGCGGAACATCAGCCGATCCGGGTCGCGCAGCCAATCCGCAGTCCGCGACGTCACGCGCACGAGGCGCGCCGGGCGGTCGTTGTAGCCGAGCACGCGCAGCTTCTCAGGCCCGAGGTCGATCTCGACACGCTGTGCGAAGACCACCGAGATCGGCGCGCCGACCCGCATCCCGTGCCGCCGCAGCGCCCAATCCTCGACGCGCCGCCATGCCTCGCAGGCATGTGCGAGGTCCACGGCATGGACGTGCTCGACGCGCAGCAGCGGCGTGCCGCAGGCAGCGACCGCCTCGGCGCGCGGCGCAGCGGCGAGGGTGGCGGCCAGCAACGTCGCGAGGATCGCCAGCCGCCGCCGCATCGCTACCCCCCGTCGCGCAGCATGCCGATGAGGCCCGAGAAGTCGGTGCCGCCACCCCCGCCCTCGACGAAGCGCCGGTACAGCTCGAGCGCCTGCGACCCCATCGGGATCGCCGCACCGGTCGCACCGGCCGCGGCCGCGGCAAGTCCGAGATCCTTGAGCATCAGCGACGCCGCAAACCCCGGCGCATAGCCCCGGTTCGCCGGGCTGCCCGGGACCGGGCCCGGCACGGGACAATAGGTCGTGAGGCTCCAGGACTGGCCCGACGACTTCGACATCACCTCGAACAGCGCCGCATGCGACAGGCCGAGCTTCTCGGCCAGCACGAAGGCCTCGCAGGTCGCCGCCATGGTCGCGGCGAGCACCATGTTGTTGCAGGCCTTCGCCGCCTGGCCCGCGCCGGCCTCGCCGCAATGGATCGCCGCGCGGCCCATCTGCTTCAGGATGCCCTCGACGCAATGGAAGGCGCTTTCGGGCCCGCCGACCATGAAGGTGAGCGTCGCGTTCTCCGCCCCCATCACCCCGCCCGAGACCGGCGCATCGAGGAAGGCGCGGCCGCTGCCCGCGGCCACCTCGCGCGCCGTCGCGACATCGATGGTCGAGCAATCCACCAGCACCGCCGTCTCCGGACTTGCCGCCGCCATCCCACCGGCGCCGAGCCAGGCCTCACGCACGTGCTCGCCCGCCGGCAGCATGGTGATCACCACTTCCGCGCCGCGCGCCGCCTCCGCCGCGCTCGCCGCCGCGGTCGCGCCGGCCGCGGTGCAGCGCGCGACGAGATCCGGCACGATGTCGAACACCGCGACCGCATGCCCGGCCTTTGCCAGGTTGAGCGCCATCGGCCCGCCCATGTTGCCGAGCCCGACGAAGCCGATCCGTGCCATCACACCCTCCGCGTCCTGGCGGAAAGGCTAGCCCCGGGGCGGGCGCGATGGGACCCCCGCCGCCCTCACGACCCCGCCTCGCCCGGCGCGCCGCCATAGAGCGTCGGGATGGCCGGATCGACCGCGACCTCCACCAGGAAGGGCCCGTCAGCCGACAGCGCCTCCGCCAGCGCCGCGTCGAGCGCGCCGGGATCGGCGACGCGCCGCCCGGGGCAGCCGAGGCTCGCCGCCATGCCGACATAGTCCACGCCCGGCACGTCGATCCCCGGCGCGCCGCGGATCTGCAGCACGCGGCTGAAGCTCCGCAGCGCGCCGTAGCCGCCATTCTCGACCACGACCACCGCAAGCCGCAGCCGGTGCTGCACCGCGGTCCACAGCGCCTGCGGCGAGTAGAGGAAGGACCCGTCGCCGATCAGGCAGGCGACGCGCGCCCCAGGGTCCTTCTCCTGTCGCGCCAGCGCGACGCCGACCGCGGCCGGCAGCCCGTAGCCGAGCCCGCCGCTCGCCATGGTGAGGAACCCGCCCCAGCGCCGTATCGGCAAGTGGGCGTGCATGGCCGGCCGGTGCGACGGCGCCTCCTCGACGAGCACGGCCTCCTCGGGCAGCGCCGCGCGCAGCCGCGACAGCGCCCATCCCGCCGGAATCGGCACCGCGGGCGGCGGGGGCGGCCGGCGCGTGCGGGGCGCCGGCAGCGCCAGGCCGCGGTCCGGCAGCAGCCGCGCCAGCGCCGGCAGCGCGTGGCGCAGCGCGCCGAGCACCGTCGTGCCGTAGGGCGCCGCCGCGCCCGCCTCCGCATCCGCGGTCAGGTGCAGCAGCGGCACGCCGGAGCCGAACAGCGCGCAATCGCCCGCGACGTGGAAGGTGAAGACCGGCGCCCCCACGACGAGCACCAGGTCGTGCGCCGCGAGCGCGGCGGCGACCGCCTCCGGGGCGGCGACCAGGTGGCCGGCATGCAGCGGATGGTCCTCGGGGAAGGCGAGCCGCGCCGCGAAGGGCGCGGTCCAGACCGGCGCGCCGATCCGCTCGGCGAGTGCAACCAGCGCCGGCCCGGCGCCTTCCGCATCGGCCTCGGCGCCGGAGACGATGACCGGCCGCCGCGCCGCCGCGACCAGCGCCGCCGCGGCTTCGATCGCCGCCGGGTCGGGCGCGGTGTCGGCGTGCTGCACGCGCACCGCCACGGGCCGACACGGCGCCGCCCAGTCGTCGGAGGGGACCGACACGAAGGTCGGCCCCTGCGGCCGCTGCATCGCGACGCGATGCGCCTGCGCGATGGCGGCCGGCACGTCCTCGGCGCGCGCCGGCTCGACGGCGAACTTGACGTAGGGCTTCGGGAAGGATGCGGCGTCGGAAGCCCCCAGGAAGGGCAGGTTCGGCAGCAGCGACCGCGCCTGCTGCCCCGCCGTGATCACCAGCGGCGCGCCGTTCTTCCAGGCGGTGAAGAGGTTTCCCAGCGCATGGCCGACGCCGGCGGCCGAATGCAGGTTCACGAAGGCCGCCCGCCCCGTCGCGCGCGCATATCCATCCGCCATGCCGAGCACCGACGCCTCCTGCAGCCCGAGCACATAGGTGAAATCGTCGGGCCAGCGGTCGAGGAAGGGCAGCTCGGTCGAGCCCGGATTGCCGAACACCGTCGTCATCCCGAGGCCCCGCAGCAGCTCGATCGTCGCCCCCCGCACCGTCGTCGTGGCGTCCATGGTCTTCCTCATTCTGCCCGCATCTGCGGAGGTGGCCCGTCCATCGCGCTGCGGACGACGAAGCCCGTCAGCCCCCCGGTGCCCTGTCGCGGCTTCGCCGCTGCAGGACGACCCGATCCGAGCAGGAGAGGCGCCCACCCGGTTTCGTGGGGGGTTCAGTCCGCCCTGATCCCGGCGGCCCGGATCACTGCGCCCTGCGTCGCCTTCTCCCGCGCGATCAGCGCGGCGAAGTCGGCCGGCGCGCCGCCGCCGATCTCCGCCCCCTGCTCGGCCAGGCGCCCGCCGACCGCTGGGTCGCGCAGCGCCTCCGTCGCCAGCGCGGCGAGCCGCGCCAGGATCGGCTCCGGCGTGCCCGCCGGCGCGGCGAGGCCGAAGGCGGTGCCGAAGACGAAGTCCACCCCCTGCTCGCGCATCGTCGGCAGGCCGGGCAGCTGCGGCAGGCGGCGTTCGGTCCCCATCCCGACCGCGCGCACCCCGCCGCCGGCGATCTGCGCGATGATGTTGGGCAGGTTGTCGATGACGAGGTCGATCTGCCCGGCGACGAGGTCCGTCACCGCCGGCGCCGCGCCGCGATAGGGGACGTGCTGGATCTCGGTGCCGGTGGCGCGCTTGAACAGCTCGAGCGCGATGTGGAGGCTGCTGCCGTTCCCGGCCGAGCCCGCGGTCAGCACGCCCGGCCGCGCCTTCGCCGCGGCGATGACGTCCGCCACGCTCCACCAGGGGCGCGCATTGGCCACGCACATCACCTTCGGCGTGCGCGCCAGCAGCACGACCGGCGCGAAGGCCGTCTCGGTGTCGTAGGGCATCGAAGGATAGATGAACTGGTTCGTCGCGATCGGGCCGAGCGAGGTGGCGAGCAGCGTGTAGCCGTCGGGCGCCGATTTCGCGACGACGTCGGCGCCGATGTTGCCGTTCGCTCCCGGCCGGTTCTCCACCACCACCGGCTGGCCGAGCCGCGCGGAGAGGCTTGGCGCGATGGCGCGCGGCAGCACATCCACCAGGCCGCCCGGCGGGAAGGGTGCGACGATGCGGATCGGGCGGTTGGGCCAGGCCGGCTGCGCCAGCGCCGGCGCGGCCAGGGCGGTGGCGGCCGCGAGCGACGCGCGCCGCGTGATGACTGGCCCTTGCATGCGCTTCCCCGTCCGGCTCCTCGCCGCCCGGGATTATCGCATCCGATCGCCGCGACGCCGCAACCTCTTTCGCCGCGCGTTACGCGTCACGCGCGCGCGCCACCTTCACGCGTCACGCCAGCAGCGGCGCGCCGGCGCGAGCTCGTCCGCCCCCGGTGCCCTGCCGCGGGCCCCTCCGCGGCAGGATGAGCCAAGCCCGCTCGACTGGCGTCAAGCCGGGGCCCCGCGGCGTCGCGAAGCAACGTCGTGGGGATCTAGTCCGCGTAGAACGCCTCCCGCACCGCATTCGCGATCGGGCCGGAGCCGATGACGGCAGTCTGGGTCATCACCACGCCGACCACGTTGTTCACCGGGTCCACCCAGAATTGCGTGCCGTAGATCCCGCCCCAACCCCAGCTGCCCGCCGGCAGGCGCGACCGCGCCGCGGCCGGGTCCAGCAGCACGCCGGCGCCGAGCCCGTGACCCCAACCCGGGCCGCGCAGCGTCGCGAGGTTGCCGGTCGCGTTGGTGGTCAGCAGCCGCACGCTCTCCGGCCGCAGGATGCGCACGCCGTCCAGCTCCCCGCCGCGCGCCAGCGCCAGCAGGAAGCGCGCATAATCGGCGATGTTGCCGCTCATCCCGCCGCCGCCCGAATGATAGGCGGTGGCGGAGAAGGCGCGCGTCGGATCCAGCACGGCCTCGCCGCGGGTCGCGGGGAAGGCCACCGCCTCCTGCGCGCGCACCGGCACGGTGCCCAGGCCGAGTGCGAGCTCGGGCCGCGCCGTGCGCGTCACCGGCACGAAGCGCGCCTCCAGCGCCGCGGGGGCGCGGAACATGAAGCTCTCGAGCCCGAGCGGCCGCGCGATGCGCTCCGCCACCACCGAGCCGAGCGGGCGGCCGGTGACGCGCTCGATCACCGCGCCGACGACGTCGGTGGAAAGCGAGTAGTGGAAGGCGCTGCCCGGCTCATGCAGCAGCGGCGCGCTCGCCAGCCGGCGCATCGCCTCCTCGGTCGTCACCTCGGGATGCGCGAGCCCGTCGGTGACGCGCGCGGCGCGATACGCTTCGCCGACGGCGGAGTTCATGAAGTTGTAGGAGAATCCTGCGGTGTGGGTCAGCGCGTCGCGGATCGTCGGCGCGCGCGACGGCACGGCCAGCGTGCCGTCCTGCCGCCGCATTTGCAGGTTCGCGAATTCCGGCAGGTGCCGCGAGATCGGGTCGTCGAGCCCGATGCGCCCGTCCTCGACCAGCATCATCGCGACCGTCGAGGTCACGATCTTCGTCATGGAGGCGAGGCGGAACATGTCGTCCATCGCGATCGGTGCCGATCCGCCGGCCTCCCGCATGCCGACGGCGCGGGCATAGACGGGCCTGCCCTCCTGCAGGATCAGCGCGATGATGCCAGGGGTGGAGTTGCCCTCCACCAGGCGGCGCATCTCCGCGTCCAGCGCGGCATTGCGGGCTTCGGGGCCCCGCGCCAGCGCGGGCGCGGCGAGCAGTGCCGCGCCGGCCAGGCCGAGCAGCCAGCGTCGTGTGATGGTCATGGCTTCTTCCTCCCCCGTCCTGCGGGAGGACAAGCGTAGGTTGTGAAGCGGGCCTCGCGCCAGCCCCGCGCGGGTGGCGTTGCGCGGCCGGCTCCGCTATGGCCGCCGCGCCATGCGGATCCCCCTTCTCCTCCTGCCGCTGATCCTCGTCGGATGCGGCCCACGCTTCTCGCCCGATGCGTATTCGACGCGCGCGGTGCAGCAGATGAACCGCGTCGAGCAGGGCGTGGTGATCGGCCGCCGGGCGGTGCTGGTGCAGGCCGAGGGCACGACCGGCGCCGCCACAGGCGCGGCGGCCGGCGGCATCATCGGCAACCAGGCCCCGGGCGGGAACATGGCGGGCGCCATCGGTGCGGTGGGCGGCGCGCTGGTTGGAGGCCTGTTCGGCACAGCGGCGGAGCGCGTGGCCGGCGACACCACGGCCGTCGAGTACATCGTCCGCAAGTCCAACGGGGAACTCGTCTCGGTCACGCAGCGCGACCCGGTGCCGCTCGAGGTCGGGCTGCGCGTTCTGGTGATCGGCGGCGCGCAGGCCCGCATCATCGCCGATTACACCCAGCCCGGCGAGCCGGCGCCCGCCGCCCTGCCGGCCGAGCCGCAGGCCACCGCCCCGATACTCTGAGCCCTTGATTTTGCTTGCGTTCCGGCCCGCCCGGCGCCAGGGTTCCCCGTCACGCCGCCCCGGGGCGGGGAGTTTGTCCGAAACGCGTAGCGGCGCCTGACGGCCAAAGCGCGATCGCCCGTCGAGGCAGGCTACCTGGCACGCCCCTTGCGCTGCCGCCGGCCATGCGCCGCCTCGCCCTGCTGCTTCTGCTGCTGCCCCTGCCCGCCCTGGCCGAGCCCGGCCGGCTCTGCCGCGCCGCCATCGGGGCCGCGGAGCGCGAGGCCGGCATCCCGCCGCACCTGCTGACCGCCATCGGCCGGGTGGAATCCGGCCGCCGCGACCCGGAGACCCGGGCCTTCCACCCCTGGCCCTGGACGATCAATGCCGAGGGCCGCGGGCAGTTCTTTCCCACCCGGGAGGCAGCGATCGCCGAGGTGCGGGCACTCCAGGCCCGCGGCGTGCGGTCGATCGACATCGGCTGCATGCAGGTGAACCTTCGCCACCACCCGCACGCCTTCCCCGACCTCGAGACCGCCTTTGACCCCGCCGCCAATGCCCGCTACGCCGCCCGCTTCCTCACCGAGCTTCGCGGCACGCGGGGTTCCTGGGAGGGCGCGGCCGCCGCCTACCACTCCCACACCCCCGAACATGCCGAGCCCTACCGCGCCCGGGTCTTGGCCGCCTGGGCCGAGGAGCAGGCCCGCCCCCACCCGCCGGTCGCCCTGGCCGCCGCGCCCCGCACGGGCGGCGGGGCGATGCTGTCCAACGGCGCCGAGCGCGTGGCGGCGCCCTCCGGCCGGCCGGAGGGCCGCAGCCTCGACGCCTATCGCAGCCTGCCGGTGCCCATCGCCGGCCGGTCGCCGATGGTGCTGGCGCTCGCCCTCCGCCCAGGCGGCTCGCGGTGAGGCGGCGAACCTGGCGGGGTCGGGCGAGTTAACCGGCCGCCCGGCCTCGCAACGCGGGCGGGACGACCCCAACTGAGGCGATCATGACCCTCACCTCGGCTCTCGCGCTCGCGGGCTTCATCCTCGCCTGCTTCGCCGCCGCCTCCACCGGCGCGGTGTTCAAGCCTGGCGCGTGGTACGCGCGCCTGCGGAAGCCCTGGTTCAACCCGCCCAACTGGCTCTTCCCGATCGCCTGGAGCGTGCTGTTCCTGATGATTGCCGTCTCCGGCTGGCTGGTCTGGCGGCAGACCGGCTTCGGGCCGGAGATCCTGCTGTGGTTCGGCTCGCTGCTGCTCAACGCCGCCTGGTCCTGGATCTTCTTCGGCCGGCGGCGGATGGACCTGGCGCTCGGCGAGCTGATCGCCTTCTGGGCCTCGATCGTCGCGATGATCTGGGCCTTCCTGCCCGTCAGCCCGCTCGCCGCCTGGCTGCTCGTGCCCTACCTCGTCTGGGTGAGCTTCGCCGGCTTCCTGAACTGGACGCTATGGCGGATGAACCCGGCCGAGAACGGCGCGCCGGAGGAACTGCCCGCTACTCCGCGGCCCTTGGCAGCCGAATAGGCAGCGCGGCACCCGTCAGCTCGGCGACGCGCGCGAGGCCCTTCCGCGCGCAGAAGCCGCGCAGCCCCTCGATCACGGCGGGCATGGCGGTCGGGCTGACGAAGGTCGCGGTGCCGACCTGCACCGCGGTCGCGCCCGCCATCAGGAACTCCACCGCGTCCTCGGCGGCCGCGATGCCGCCCGCGCCGATCACCGGGATGCGCACGGCCTGCGCGCATTGCCAGACCAGCCGTAGCGCGATCGGCTTGAAGGCGGGGCCGGAGAAGCCGCCCATCCCGCTGCCGAGCTTCGGCCGCGCCGTCTCGATGTCGATCGCCAGCCCAAGTATGGTGTTCGCCACGACCAGCGCATCCGCCCCAGCGTCTTCCACCGCGCGCGCCACCGCGGCGATGTCGCCGGTGTTGGGCGACAGCTTCACCCAGAGCGGCGTCGCGCCGACGGCGCGCCGCATCGCCGCCGTCGCCGCGGCAGCGCTCTCGGGATGCATGGCGAAGGCGCGGCCATCCTCCTCGAGGTTCGGGCAGGAGATGTTGGCCTCGATCGCCGCGACGCCCGGCGTCTCCGCCAGTCGCCGCGCGCCCTCGGCGAAGGCCGCGACGGTCGGCGCGGAATAGCTGACGACGAGCGGCGCGCGGAAGCGCCGCCATTCCGGCATCGCATGCGCGACGAAGTGGTCGAGCCCCTTGCCCGGGATGCCGATCGAATTGAGCACGCCGGCCTCGGTCTCGCACAGGCGAGGCAGCGGGTTGCCGGCGCGGAACTCCGGCGTGACGGATTTGGTGACCAACGCGCCGAGCGCGTCGAGGTCGAAGACCTTGGCCAGCTCCGGCCCGAAGGTGCCGGAGGCCGGCATGACGGGGTTCGCCAGGGTCAGCGCACCGATGCAGGTGGTCAGGTCTACCATGCCAGCGCCGCCTGGAGGTCGAACACCGGCCCCTCCGCGCAGACACGGAGGTTCACCACCTCGCCCGACGCGTCCCGGATCGCGCGCACGCAGCAGAAGCACATGCCGAGGCCGCAGCCCATCTGCTGCTCCAGCGCGACCTGGCCCGGAATCCCGAACTCTGCCGCCAGGCGCTGCAGCAACAGGAACAGCCGGTTGGATCCGCAGGTGAAGACCGCATCCGGGCGCGCCACCGCGAAGCGCGCACGCAGGGTTGCCTCGACGCGCTCGACCTCGCTGCTGCCATCGGCGTCGAACACCGCCGTCACCTGAGCGCCCGACGCACCGGCGAACTCCTCCTCCATCAGGTCGGCCGGATCGCGCGCCGACAGCACCGCCTCCACCGCGATGCCTAGCGCCGCCGCCGCGCCGGTCAGCGGCGCCAGCGTCGCCAGGCCCACGCCGCGCGCCAGGATCAGCACCCGCCGCCAGGACGGATCGAGTGCGAAGCCCTGCCCGAGCGGCCCGACCACCGACAGCGCCTCGCCCGTGCGCAGCCGCGCCAGCGCCGCCGTGCCCCTGCCCTTCACATGGAACAGGAAGCCGAGCCGGTCGTCGCAGCGCCAGATGCTCATCGGCCGGCGCAGATACGGCCCGTTGCCCGCGCCGTCGCGGCAGAGCAGGTGGAAGAACTGTCCCGGCCGGCTGGCCGCGGCGAGGTCCGGCGCGTCGAGCAGCAGGCGATGGTAGCGCCGCCCGACCGGCGCGCTTTCGATCACCGCCAGACTGCGCTCGGCCACCATCGCGGCCGGTTCAAGGTCCATGGCCCCGATGTTCGGAGGCAAGGGCGTGAAGTCAAGCACGCCTTGCCTGCCGCCCGGCCGCGGGCGAAGGTCGGGCGCATGCATATGGGACCGCCGCCTGCCGTCTCGCCCGACCTCGCCGACCTCGCGCGCGGCCTGTTCGATGCGCTGCGCGACGCGCATCACGACGGCGTTGGCATCACGCGCGAGACCTATGGCGCCGGCGAGACCGCGGCGATGCGCCGCGTCGAGGCGATCGCGCGCGAGGCCGGGCTCGCCTGCTCCTGGGATGCGGCGGCGAACCTCCGCGTGACCCTGCCGGGCACCGATGCGTCGCTGCCGGCCGCCGCCTGTGGCTCGCATCTCGACAGCGTGCCGCAGGGCGGCAATTTCGACGGCGCGGCCGGCGTCATTGCCGGGCTGCTCGCGCTGCTGCACGCGGCACGCGGCCCGCGCCTGGCCCGCACGCTGCATCTCTTCGTGCTGCGTGGCGAGGAAAGCGCCTGGTATGGCCGCCCCTATCTCGGCTCATCGGCGCTGTTCGGCCAGTTCGACCCGGCATGGATGGATCTGCCGAACCTGCGCGACCGCGCGACGACGCTGCGCCACGCGATGGCGCGGGAAGGCGCGGACACCGATGCGGTCGCCGCGCGCACCCCGCTTCTCGACCTTACGTCGCTGTCGCACTTCGTGGAGCTGCACATCGAACAGGGACCGGTGATGGTGGCGCGCCGCGTGCCCGTCGGCCTCGTCTCCGGCATCCGCGGCAATCACCGCCACCCCGACGCGCGCGCGATCGGCGAGGCGGCGCATTCGGGCGCCGTGCCGCGCTGGCTGCGGCGCGACGCGGTGCTCGGCGCAGCGGATTTCGCCATGCGGCTCGATGCGAGCTGGCGCACGCTGCTCGAGCGCGGCGAGGACCTGGTGATGACCTTCGGCATCTTCACGACCGACAGCCGCGAGCACGCCATGACGCGCGTGCCCGGCGAGCTGCGCTTCACCCTCGAATGGCGAAGCGAGAGCGCGGCGACGCTCGACGCCTTCGGCGCGCTCGCCGCGGCCGAGGCGGAAGAGATCGCCCGCGAGCGCGGCGTGCGGATCGCGCTCGGCCCCGGCGTGCGCACGCCGCCGGCCGCGATGGATCCGCCCCTGCTCGCGCTCTCGCGCCGCATCTGCCAGGCGGCGCGCATCCCGCATGAGGTGGTGGCCTCCGGCGCCGGCCACGACGCGGCGATCTTCGCCAATGCCGGCGTGCCGAGCGCCATGGTCTTCGTGCGCAACGAGCACGGCAGCCACAACCCGCGCGAGGCGATGGACCTCGGCGACTTCCTCATTGGTGCCGCAGTGCTGCGCGAGGTGCTGCTGCAGGGCGCGGAGGTCGTGCGATGATCGAGGATTGGCGGCCGCGCCGAGCGGCGCGACGGCGAACGGCCCGAGGCCGCGCCCGCTGCTTGAGGGCACACCGAACATGACGATCGGCCGCCGCACGGCGCAGGTGCTGCTCGACACCGGCGCGATCCTCGTCAGGCCCGACCGGCCCTTCGTGCTCTCCTCCGGCTGGATGAGCCCGGCCTGGCTCGACATGCCGCGCGCGCTGTCCTTCCCCCTCGCCCGCGCGGCGCTGCTCGAAGCCGCGGAAAGGCGCATCCTGGAGGAAGCCGGCCATGCCGGCTTCGACGCGATCGCCGCGACCGAGCAGGGCGGCATCGCGCTCGGCGCCATGCTCGCCGAACGCTTCCGCCTGCCTTTCGTCACGGTGCGCCGGCGCGCGCAGGGCTTCGGCGCGGATGCGCATCTCGACGGTGCGCTGCGCCCCGGGGCAGGGGCGCTGCTGGTCAGCGACGTCACCACCGACGGCCGCAGCAAGGCGCGCTACTGCCGTTCGCTGCGCGAAGCGGGGGCGGAGGTCTCCCACGTCTTCGTGCTGTTCAACTACGGCATCTTCGACCGCGTCGTCACCGAGGTTGCTGGCCTCGGCGCCCGGCTTTTCGCGCTGGCGACCTGGCAGGACGTGCTGCCCGAAGCGGAGGCGCGCGGCGCACTGCCCGACGACGCGCTGGCCGAGCTGCGCGCCTGGACCGCCGATCCCTTCGGCTGGTCGGCCGCGCGCGGCGGGCTGGCGGCGCCCGATCCCGCCTGGAGAAGCTGAATGCGCGTCGTCCTCGTCACCGGCGGCGGATCGGGCATCGGCGCGGCCTGCTGCCGCCGTCTTGCCGGGCCGGACACCGCGATCCTCGTGCACACGCGGAAGAACGCCGAAGGCGCGGAGCGCGTCGCGGCCTCGGTGCGCGAGCGCGGCGGCGCGGCGGAGGCGATGCTCGGCGACATCGCCGACCCCACACTGCCCGGTGCACTGGTGGCGCGCGCGGTGGAGCGCTTCGGCCGGCTCGACGCCTTGGTCTTCGCCGCCGGCTTCGCCGACAGGACGCCGTTCGCGGAGGCGACCGACGCGGTCTTCGCAAAGTCGCTCGACGCCGTGCTGTGGGGCTTCCTGCGCACGGCGCGCGCCGCGCTGCCGCATCTGCGGGAGGGTCGCATCGTCGCGATCTCCTCCTTCGTGGCGCATGTCTTCCGCACCGATGTCGCGACCTTCCCCGCCAGCGCGGCGGCGAAGGCGGGGATGGAGGCGGCGGTGCGCGCGCTTGCGGTGGAGGCGGCGGCGGACGGCACGACGGTCAACGCCGTGTCGCCCGGCTACACGCGGAAGGATCCCGGCGCGCATGCAGCGCTGACGGCGGCGCAGTGGGAGGCGGTGACGGCGAAGATCCCGCTGAAGCGTCTCGGCACGCCCGAGGACGTCGCGGCGACCGTGGGCTTCCTGCTCTCGCCCGAGGCCGCCTACGTCACCGGCCAGGTGATCCATGTGAATGGCGGGCTGATCTGAATCGAAAGGGCCCGCCACGTCGCCGTAGCGGGCCCCTCGGTCACTCGGCGCGGCCTGCGGTCAGTTCGCGCGCATCCGCACGTTGCGCAGCTCGAGGTCCTCGTTCACCCGCAGGGTGAAGTCGGCGACCGTCTCGCGCACGGCGAAGATCTGCGGCTCCTGGTGCAGCGGGACCATCGGCAGCAGCTCGCGGAAGCGCGCCCAGTACTGCGCCGCCAGCTCCTGCCGGCGGGGATTGTCCGGCGAGATCGTGCCGATCTCCGCGGCGAGCGCGTTCATCTGCTCGTCGCGGAAGCGGCCCCAGTTGAAGCTGCCCTCGCCCAGCAGCTCGCGCGCCGGGTTGGTGATGTCGAAGTTCCCGGGCGTCCAGCCGAGCAGGTAGAACTGGTACTCGCCGGCGCCGCCGCGCTGCAGGAAGCGGCCGAAGGGCATCGCGTCCAGCCGCGCCTGGATGCCGACGCGCTGGAGCATCGCTGTCGCCGCCTGGCAGATCGCCTCATCGTTGATGTAGCGGTTGTTCGGGCAGTTCAGCGTCAGGCGGAAGCCGTTCGGATACCCGGCCTCGGCCAGCAGGCGGCGCGACGCGTCGGGGTCGAAGGGCAGGCGCTCATTCGCCGCGGCCACGAACCCGCCGATCGCCTGGCCGATCGGGATGCCGGCCGCGACGGTGGAGTTGCGCAGCACGACGCGGGTGATCGTGCCCATGTCGATCGCCTGGTAGATCGCGCGGCGTACGCGCACGTCGCGCAGAGGGTTCGGCCGGCCCGGCTCGTCCAGGCTCTCGGCGCGCTCGACGTCGAACTGCAGGTAGATGCTGCGCGCCGTCGGGCCCTGCACCAGGCGCACGCCCTGCTGCTGCTGCACCTGCGGCACGTTCTGCAGCGGCACGTGGTACATGATGTCGAGCTCGCGCGAGAGCAGCGCGGCAAGCCGCGTGGGCGCGGAGGCGATCGGGCGGAACACGGCGCGGGTAATGCCGTGGTTCATGTTCGCCGCGCCCCAGTACTGCGGGTTCGGCACCAGCACCGTGCGCTCGTCGGCGACGCGCTCGGTCACGCGGAAGGGACCGGTGCCGTTGGCGTTGAGCTGCGCGAATGCGGTGTTGGCACCGGGCTGACCGGCGCGCGCCACCTGCATCGCGTTGTTCGCCTCGACCCACTGGCGGCTCATGATGAAGAACAGCGTCAGGTCCTGCAGCAGGATCGGGTTCGGCGCGCGCGTCTCGAACTCCACCGTGTGGTCGTCCACCGCGCGGCCCGAGGCGATCGAGGCGACGGTGTAGGCCATGTCGTTCTGCCGCACGCGCTCGAGCGACATGAGCACATCGGCCGCGGTGAAGGGCTCGCCGCCGTGGAAGCGCACGTTGCGGCGGAGGTGGAAGCGCCAGGTGGTCGGGTTCACCACCTCCCACCGCTCGGCCAGCGCCGCGGCGAGGGAGCCGTCCGCCTCGCGCCGCACCAGCGGCTCGTAGACGTTGCTCTTCATGGCGTTGGTCACGCCATGGTTGTTGGCATGCGGGTCGAGGCCGAGGATGTCGTTGGCCGTCGCCCAGGTGAAGGTGCTGGCGCCGGCGGGGGCCGGTGCGACGGCGGCGACGGCGCAAAGGGCGACGGCAGCGGCCGCGCCGCGCAGCACCGCGCGCAAGCTGGTCCTGAACATTGTTACAATTGCCTCCCGGTGGGTCAGGGGCGGCAAAATGCGTTGCCGCCCAGCGCCTGTCCAGGGTCAGGCAGCCGCCGTCGCGTCCCGTCGCGCCGGGTCGTTGACGGCGTCCGGCGGGGCCGCGCCCTGGTCGGCCGCGGCGTGGCAGAAGGCCGCGACCTCGCTGAGCGAGGTGGCGATGACCGAGGCCCCGCCCCGCTCCTGGCGCAGCTCGGCGAGGGTCGCGCTGCCCGCCGGCGCGTGCCACAGCGCCACCACCACCGGCACGCCGGGCAGGCGCTTGGCGAGCCGGCGGAGGAAGTAGCGCACCGCCGCCGCGCTGCTGCCCTCCTCCAGCACCGAAAGGATGCAGACCCGCACACGGTTGATGTCGAATCGCGGATCCGCCGCGCCCTCCAGCGCGCCATTGGGCAGCGGCACGGCGCCTAACGCCTCGTGGCGCAGCCCCTGGGCGGCCACGGCGGCGGAGAGGTCATCGAGCCGCCCGCGCCCGGCGATGCACAGCACCGCGCCCTCCGCGTGCCACTCGGGCGGCGCGGACGCCGTCTCGGACGGCGGCGTCTCCGCCAGCTCGTCGAGCAGCGTCTCGACCTGCTGGCGGATGGCGTCGAGCTTCTCCTCCTCAAGCACCTCGCGCGACCAGTCGGCCTCGGCCAACGCCAGGCCGCGCAGCGCGACCTCGTCGTGCCAGGTGACGAGCGAGGTGCCCTCCTTCAGCGCGGCGCGCGCCTGGGCGACGAGCGCATCGGCGTCGCCGTCCAGCGCGCGTTGGTAGAAGCTCTCCTCCGGTTGCAGCGGCGGCCGGTCGCTCAGCATCACCTCGAGGAATTCAAGCTGCGGCACGTGGCGGCCGAGCACGACGAGCCCGACGGTCAAGGGCGTCGCCAGCAGCAGACCGATCGGTCCCCACATGAAGGTCCAGAAGGTCGCGGCCACGATCACCGAGAGCGGCGAGAGCCCCGCGCTGCGGCCGAAGATCAGCGGCTCCGCCACCTGGCCCATCAGCGCCTCGGCCAGCAGGAACAGGCCGCCGACCGACAGCGCCAGCGACCAGCCGGGATCGGCGGCCAGCGCCAGCAGGAAGGGCGGCAGCACGGCGATCGGCGTGCCGACGAAGGGCACGAAGCGCATCAGCCCGGCGAGGATGCCCCACAGCGGCGCCCCCGGCAGCCCGACGAGCCACAGCACCGTGCCCACCACCACCGCGAAGCCGGCGTTCAGCATCAGCTGCGCCAGGAACAGCCGCGACAGCCGATACGCCGCGTCGTCCAGCGCCCCCACCGTGCGGTGCAGGTCGCGCACGCCGGCCAGGCGGATCAGCCGGTCCCGCAGGTTCTCGCGATAGAGCAGCACGAAGAGCGCGAAGATCACGACGATGCCGAGTGTGGCGACCGGCGCGAGCACCGGGCCGAGCCAGGCGGCGGCCATCTCCAGCGGGTTCGCCTCGGCGGTCTGCACCGGGGCCGCCGCGGTCGCCCCGCGCGGCGCGGCGCCGCCGAAGATGCCGCGCAGCCCCTCGATGGCGTTCGTCGCCTGGCCGATCAGTTCGTCGAGCCGAAGCCTGTCGAGCTTGGCGCGCAGGTTCTCGGCGAAGGCGGAGAGCTGGCCGGCGAGCGCCGCCAGCTGCCGCAGCACGACCAGCGCGATCCCGAGCATCACCGCGACACCGGCGAGGACGGCGAGGATCGTCGCCGGCACGTTGCCGAGGCCGATCCGGCGCAGCCCGCGCGCCAGCGGCGCCAGGACGAAGGCGAGGATGACGGCCAGCGCCAGCGGCACCAGCAGGTCGCGGCCGAGATACAGCGCGGCGACAATGACGGCGGCTGCGACCCAGGGTGTCAGGGGCGACGCGCCATGCGCGCCCGCCGGCCGCAGCCGCCGCTCGGTCGCTTCCACCTGTAATCCCTCTCCGGCGCGTTACGAGGGGAAAACGCATGCGCGTGCGGCGGGTTCGGCGCGTCGAACCCTGCGCCCCGCCCGGCGCTATCGCCGACGCCACGGGAGACCACGGAGTGCCGGACCGCCTGCGCAACGCTGCCTTCGGCTCCGACCGCGCCCTGCCCGGCTGGGCGCGGCGCGCGCCGCTGCTAGCGGGCCTGCTCGTCCTGCTCGCGCTCGGCAGCGCCGGCTGGAACTGGCGCCTGTCGGATGCGGAAGGGGAACGCGTGACCGCCGCGCGCGGCGTCGTGCTGTCCGCGGAAGGCCTCCTCTCCGCCCTCAAGGATATCGAGACCGGCCAGCGCGGCTACCTGCTGACCGGCGAGGAGAGCTTCCTCGACCCGCAGCGCGCCGGCGCGGACGCGATCCCGGAGCGCCTGCGCGAGATCCATGCCGCGGCACGCACGGCCGGCCTGCCGGACCCGGCGACGATCGACGGGACCGTCGCGCGCAAGGTGTCCTGGACCGAGGAGGTGATCGCCCAGCGCCGCCGCGGCGAGACGCGCGAGACGCTGGCCCGCGTCGAGACCGGGGAGGGCAAGGTCTTCATGGACGCGGCGCGGGCGGAGGTCGCGCGCCTCCAGCGCGAGGCCGACGGCCTCGCGACCGGGATCGCGGAGCGGTCGCGGCGGCGCTCGGCCTGGCTCTATGCGCTGTCGCTCGGCCTCGCCCTGGCGGCGGCGGGGCTGCTCGGCGTGCTCGCGTTGCTGCGGCGCCGGACGGAGCGGCGGGCGAATGCGCTGCTGCAGGGCGTGATGGAGAATGCGCCGATCGGCCTCGGCTTCCTCGACCGGCAGCTGCGCCTGAGCCTGGCGAACCGGCATCTCGCGCTGCTGGGCGAGCGCGCGCTCGGCGTCGAGGCGGGCAGCGACACCGCCCTTCCGGAGGAGGTGCGCGCGCAGATCGCGCCGCAGCTGCGGAAGGTGCTCGGGGGCGCCGCTGCGCAATCCGGGCTCGAGGTGGCGGTCCGCCCGCCGGGCCAGGAGCGCGCGGTGCGCCATCTCACCCTCGGCATCTTTCCGCTGGAGCTCGACGGCGCGACGGACCGTGTGGATGGCGTCGGCCTCGTCGCGGTGGACGAGACGGGGCGGCGCCGAGCGGAAGGCCGGCTGAAGCGCAGCGAGACGCGGCTGCGCACCATCATCGACGCCATCCCGCAGCTGGCCTGGATGACCGATCCCGATGGCGCGATCCAGTGGTACAATCGCCGCTGGTACGAGTTCACCGGCGCGGCGCCGGGCGAGATGCTCGGCGACGGATGGCAATCGGCGCAGCATCCCGATCACCTCCCCCGCGTGGTCGAGCGCTTCCGCGAGGCGATTGAGGCCGGCGAGCCCTGGGAGGACACCTTCCCGCTGCGCGGAGCCGATGGGCGCTACCGCTGGTTCCTCTCGCGCGCGCTGCCGCTCTTCGAGGCCGGCGACGACGAGGAGGAGGCGCGCCCGATCGGCTGGTTCGGCACCAACACCGACATCACCGATATCCGCGAGGCGGAGGAGCAGCTCGCCGCCGCCAAGGCCGCGGCCGAGGACGCGAACATCGCGAAGAGCCAGTTCATCGCGAACATGTCGCATGAGCTGCGCACGCCGCTCTCGGCGGTGATCGGCTACGCCGAGATGCTTGAGGAAGAGGCCGGCGAGCTGGAAGCGGCGGACGCCTTCCTCGAGGACCTCCGCAAGATCAACTCCAATGCGCGCCACCTGCTGTCGCTGATCAACGACGTGCTCGACCTCTCGAAGATCGAGGCGGGCAAGATGGAGGTCCAACCGGAGGATTTCGAGGTTGCGCCGCTGCTGCGCGAGGTGGCCTCCACGGTGGAGGCGCTGGCCGAGCGCAAGCGCAACCGGCTGGTGGTGGAGTGCCCGGACGACCTCGGCACCGCGCATTCCGATCCGGTGAAGATCCGCCAGTGCCTGTTCAACCTGCTCGGCAACGCCGCGAAGTTCACCGAGGACGGCACGATCACGCTGCGGGCGGAGCGCGACGGCGAGGCGCTGCGCTTCACGGTGCGCGACAGCGGGATCGGCATGACGCCGGAGCAGCTCGACAAGCTGTTCCAGCGCTTCAGCCAGGCCGACGCCTCCACCACGCGCCGCTTCGGCGGCACCGGTCTCGGGCTGGCCATCACCAGGGCCTTCGCGACGATGCTCGGCGGCGACATCGCGGTGGAGAGCAAGGCGGGCGAGGGCAGCGCCTTCACGCTGACCATCCCCGCCGACATGCGCGCGGTGCGCACCGAGGCGGACGAGCCGGCGGCGCAGATCGGGGAGGCGATGGCGGTGGAACAGGACGGGCCGGCCGGGCTCGTGCTGGTGATCGACGACGACGCGGCGACGCGCGACCTGCTGTCCCGCTTCCTGCGCCGCGAGGGCTTCGCGGTGCGCTGCGCGCCCGATGGCGCGCGGGGCCTCGAGATGGCGCGGCAGCTCCGCCCCGTGGCCATCCTGCTCGATGTGATGATGCCGCGCATGGATGGCTGGGCGGTGCTGTCGGCGCTGAAGGCGGACGCCGACCTGGCGGAGACGCCGGTGGTGATGGTGACCGTGGTGCAGGAACGCGGCCTCGCCTTCTCGCTCGGCGCCGACGACTACCTGAACAAGCCGGTGCGCTGGGACCGGCTGAAGCGCGTACTGGACCGCTTCCGGCGCGAGGTGGCGCCGGGCCACGTGCTGCTGCTGGAAAGCGACGAGGCCGAGCGCCAGGAGCTCGCCGCCGTTCTCTCGGCGGAGGGCTGGACGGTGGAGACGGCAACCGACGCAGAGGCCGCCATGGCGCGCCTGGCCTCGCCGCCGGTGCCGGCCGTGCTGGTGATGGAGCTCCGCGCGCCGGCCGCCGGGGAGGGCTTCGCGCTGCTGCGTGAGCTCCGCCGCCGGCCCGAGCTGCGCGACGTCGTGGTCATCGCGATCACCGAGGGCGAGGTGGATCAGGCCGAGCTCGACCGGCTGCGCGCGGCGGTGGACACCGTCGTGCCCGCCGAAGCGGCCAGCCGCGCCCTGGCCGAGGAGCTGCGGCGGGTGGTCGCCGGCACGCAAGGGGGCGCGCCGGAGACGGGTGCGCAGGGAATGGAGGCTCGGAATTGACGCAGATCCTGCTCGTCGAGGACCATGAGGAGCTGTGGGACTTCCTCTCCCGCCGCCTGAAGCGGCGCGGCTTCGAGGTGGAGCTGGCGCATGACGGCCAGGACGGCGTGGACAAGGCTAAGTCGCTGAAGCCCGACGTGATCCTGCTCGACATGAACCTGCCGGTGAAGGATGGCTGGACGGCGGCGCGGGAGCTGCGCGGCGACCCTGCGACGGCGCGCATCCCGATCATTGCGCTGACCGCGCATGCCATGTCCGGCGACCGCGGCCGCGTGCTGGAGGCGGGCTGCGACGACTACCACCCGAAGCCGGTCGACTTCTCCCGCCTGCTCGCGCAGATCGACGCCGCGCTGCTGATGCGCGACGAGGCGGAGGAGGAGTAGCTACTCCTCGAGCATCGCCGGGAAGCGCTCCGCCAGCTCCGCGGCGCCGAGCGGCGCGGCGCCGGGGAAGCTCTCGACCAGCCGCGCGAGGTCCTCGGCCGTGAGGGTCGGCTGGACCTGGTCCTCGAGGCTGCGGCAGGCGGCGCGCTCCATCAGCGCCAGCAGGCGGGCGCGCGGGTCGAGCGCCAGCAGGCGTTCCACCTCGTCGGCGCGCTTGCGCGCCTGCTCCTGTTCCAGCGTCTCGCGCGCCTCGACGGGCAGCCAACCTAGACCTTCGCTCATGCGCGCGGGAGCGCGCGCGGCGGGCATGGGTTCCCGCGCGTCATCGCGCCAGCGGCCAGACCAGCGCCACCATCGGCACGCCGACCGCCAGCACGATGAGCGTCAGCGGCAGGCCGAGCCGCGCATAGTCACCGAATCTGTAGCCGCCCGGCCCCATCACCAGCGTGTTGCACTGGTGGCCGATCGGGGTGAGGAAGTCGCAGGCCGCGCCGATCGCCACCGCCATCAGGAAGGGATCCGGATTGAGGCCGAGCCGCTCCGCCAGGCTCGCCGCGATCGGCGCCAACATCAGGACGGTGGCGGCGTTGTTGAGGAAGGGCGTGACCGCCATGGCGACGGCCATGATCATCGCCAGCGCGCCCATCGGCGGCAGGCCCTGCACGGCGCCGGCGAGCCCGGCCGCGATCAGGTCGGTGCCGCCGGTCGTCCGAATCGCCTCGCTCACCGGGATCAGCGCGCCGAGCAGGATCAGCACGGACCATTCCACCGTCTCATAGGCCTCGCGCATCGTCAGCGCGCGGAAGGCCAGCAGCGCGACGGCCGCGCCGAAAAAGGCGACCGCGACGGGGACCAGGTCGAGCCCGACCAGCAGCATCGCGGCACCCAGGATGATCGCCGGCACGAAGCTGCGCTTGCGGCTGCCAAGCGCGATGTCGCGGCCCGACAGCGGCAGCACGCGTAGCTCGCCGAGCGCTTCCGGCAGCCTCTCCTGGCCACCCTTCAGGATCACCACATCGCCGGCGCGCAAGCGCGTCGCCGCCAGCCGGCGCGTGACGCGCTGGCCGCTGCGGCTGAGCGCCAGCAGCGCGACGCCGAAGCGCCCCGCCAGGTCGGTTTCCGCCGGCGTGCGGCCGACGAGGAGGCTGCCCTCCGTCACCACGCCCTCGACCACGCCGGCCTCCTCCACCTCCTGCCGCGCGGCCTGCTTCTCGCCGGCCAGCAGCAGGCCGGCGCGAGCCTGGAGCCGCTCGAGCTCCTCCGGCTCGCCTTCCAGAAGCAGGACGTCGCTCGAACGCAACATCAGTCCGGGGGAGGGCGGCAGGCGCCGGAAGCGCTCGCGGATGACGGTCGCAACGCGCACGCCGGTGGCCAGCGCCTCCAGCTCGGCGAGCGGCCGGCCGATCAGCTCGCTGCCTTCGGGCAGCGTCGCCTCGGTCGTGTAGGCTTCCATGGAGAAGGCCGCCTCCATGCCGGTGGTCGGCCGCCGGTCGCGCGGCAGCAGCCGCCACCCGAAGGAGAGGAAGACGATCCCCGACAGCGCCACCACCAGCCCCACAGGCGCGAAGTCGAACATCGAGAAGGGCTGGCCGAGAATCTGCTCGCGCATGCGCGAGACGATGATGTTGGGCGAGGTGCCGATCAGCGTGACAAGCCCGCCGAGGAGCGAGGCGAAGGCCATCGGCATCAGCAGCGCGGAGGGCGAATGGCCGGTCCGTCGCGCCAGCTGGAAGGCGACCGGCATCAGCAGCGCAAGCGCGCCGATGTTCTTCACGAAAGCCGAGAGCACCATCACCGCCCCGGCCAGCACCGGCACCTGGGTCGCCGGACTTCGCAGATAGGGCAGCAGCGGGCGCATCGCCGTTTCCACCACGCCGGAGCGCGCGACCGCGGCGCTGACGATCAGAGCGGAGGCGACGATGATCACGATGTCGTCCGAGAAGCCGGAGAAGGCCTCCTTCGCCAGTACGACGCCAGTCGCGAGCCCGGCGCCGAGCGCGAGGAGCGCGACGAGGTCATAGGGAAGCCGGCCCCAGATGAAGAGGCCGATCGTCGCGCCGACGATGCCGAAGGCGATGGCCTGGTCGGGCGTCACGTGGCTGGGCTGGGCATGGGCACGCCGCCCAAAGCCGGCGCACCACGCGGGGTTCCCGGAACCGCTGCGCAGGCGGGTGCGTCGTGGGGCGCATGGCTCACGATATCGCCCCCGCGGCGGAGCGCACGGTGCAGGCGGCGCTCGCCGAGAAGCTGCTGCATGCCTGGGCGCAGAACCGCCAGCAGGTCGGCGTGCCGCTCGCGCTCAACCTCGGGCGGATGGAGCCGGCAGCGCGCGGGCTGCTGTTGCGCGTCATGGCCGCCGCGCTCGCCGCGGGCGGGGCCGGGCCCGAAGCCGCGGCCCGGCTCGGCCCGGCGCTGCGGCGCGTCGGGGCGGAGGTGGAGGTCGCGACGGTGGCGGCCGCGCTGGCGCCGCCGCCCGACGTCTTCGCGCTGATGGCCGAGGTCGAGGCGGCAGGGCTCGGCGCGCCTGCCTATGCCGCGGCGGCGGCCGTGCTGGACCGGCGGAACCCGGCGGCACGCGCCTTCCTCGACTGGCTGGCGGCGCGGCTGGCGCTGCCGGCCTCCCTCGCCGCCGGCCTGGCGCGGCGCTACCGCGGCTGAGCTTCCTCCGCGCGCGTCAGCTCTGCGAGCGCCGATTGCAGCGTGCCGCTTTCCAGCAACAGGGCGCGGGCGATGTCGGCCAGCGTGATCCAGCCGGTCATCCGCCCCCCCGCGTCCAGCACCGCGAGCCGCCGCAGGTGGTTCGCCGCCATCTGGTCCAGCGCGGCCTGCACGCCGTCATCCTCGCGGCAGGCCACGAGCGGCGCGGAGAACACCTCGCCCACCTGCACCTTTGAGGCATCCAGGCCGCGCGCCACCACGCGGTAGAGCAGGTCGCGATCGGTCACGACGCCGCGGGGGTCCTGCGGCCCGCCGACCGGCAGCGCACCCACCTCCAGCTCGCCCATCAGCTCCGCCGCGGCCGAGACCGGCGCGTCGGGCGCGATGAACTCCACCTCGCGCGTCATCAGTTCGGCCACCCGCATGAGGCGCCGAACGCCGCCTTCAGCCCCCGCGTTCCCACGCCGCGGCGGATCCGCGACGCAGCCGACCCGCCCGGCCGCGCGCATCCGCCGCACCAGGTCCCAATCCTCCATCAGCGGCAGCGGGCGCACGCCGCCGATCGCCTGCAGCACGTCGCGGCGGACGAATATGCCGCTGTCGCCGTAGAAGACCCCGAGGCGGCGGATCCCGGCATAGAAGCGCTCCACCCATCGCGATGTCGCGTCTTCGCCGTCGAAGAGCAGGCGGAAATTGCCGCCGACGAGGTCGGGCCGCGCCTCCATCAGCCGCTGCACCGCGACCAGCGCGCCGGGCGGCAGAAGGCTGTCGGCGTGCAGGAACAGCACGATCCCGCCCGTCGCGCGCGCGGCCCCGGCCGCGAGCTGCGCGCCGCGGCCGCGTTGCGTCTCCAGCACGAAGTCGGCGCCGCAGGCGCGCGCGACCGCGGCACTTCCGTCGCGGCTGCCGCCATCGGCGACGATGACCTCCGCCGCGACGGGTTCCGACGTCAGCGCGGCGAGCAGGGCCGGCAGGCGCGGCGCCTCGTTCAGCACGGGGATGACGACGGAGATCATGCCGGCCGAGCATCGGCCCGGCGCGCCGCCGGCGGAAATCCCGATCCTGTCAGGCGGCGAGCCGCCCGGCGCGCTCGATCGCCGTCAGCAGCTCCTCCACCGCGGCCAGCCGCGCGGCCGCGTCGGGCAGCGGACGGCGCAGCAGCACGCGCCCATCCTTCACGACCAGCGGCGGCGCGACCGCGGGCGCCGCGCCCCGGAAGCGCGCAGCGGCCGCCTGCGGCCCGGCCTCGAGCCGCGCGATGCCGAGCGCGCGGCAACGCAGCGCCAGCCGCGCCTGCGCGAAGAGGTTCGCGAGCGGCGCGGGCGGCGGGCCGAAGCGGTCCTCCGCCTCCTCCTCCAGCGTGTCGAGCGCGGTGGCGTCGCCGTCGCGCAGCGCGGCGCCGAGGCGGGCATGGATCTCCACCCGCAGCGCGTCCTCCGGCACGTGCTCGGCGGGGATGAAGGCGTCGAGGCCGAGCGCGAGCGAGGGCACCCATTCCTCCGGCAGCGCCCCGCCCCGCGCCTCGGCCAGCGCGCGGCGCAGCAGGTGGCCGTGCAGCTCGATCCCGACGAGGCGGAGATGGCCGGCCTGCTTCTCGCCCAGCAGCTCGCCCGCGCCGCGCAGGTCGAGGTCGCGCGCGCTGATGGCGAAGCCGGCGCCGAGCCGGTCCATCGCGACCAGCGCCTTCAGCCGCCGATCGGTGGCGGGCGCGAGCTTCGTGCCTGGCTCGGTCAGCAGCCAGGCGATGCCGCGCTGCCGCCCTCGCCCGACGCGGCCGCGCAGCTGGTGCAGCTGCGCGAGCCCGAAGCGGTCGGCGCCGAGCACGAGCATCGTGTTGGCGCGCGGCACGTCGAGCCCGGTCTCGACGATGCCGGTGGCGAGCAGCACGTCGCCGTCGCCGTCGGCGAAGCGCACCATCGCGGCGTCCATCTCGGCCGCCGGCAGCCCGCCATGCGCGACGACGAGCGAGAGGTCGGGCAGCAGCGCGGCGATCCGCGCCCGCCAGGGCTCGATATCTTCGATGCGCGGGCAGACGACGAAGCTCTGCCCGCCGCGCCGCGCCTCGCGCCGCAGCGCCTGGGCGACCAGCCCGTCCTCCGCCGTCCCGCGCAGCGTGCGCACCGGCTGGCGGCGCACCGGCGGCGTCGCGATGACCGAGAGGTCGCGCAGCCCGATCAGCGCGCCGGCGAGCGTCTGCGGGATCGGCGTCGCCGTCATCGTCAGCCGGTGCGCGGGCGCGCCGCCGAGTGCTGCCAGCCGCGCCTTCTCCTTCGCGCCGAAGCGCTGCTCCTCGTCCACCACGATGAGGGCGAGGTCGCGGAAGCGCACCGCCTTGGCGGCGAGCGCGGTGGTGCCGATCGCGACCGCGACCTCGCCCGATGCGATGCCGGCGCGCACCGCCTTCGCCTCCGCCGCCGGGGTCAGGCGCGACAGCGCGCCGACGCACAGGCCGAGCGGTTCCAGCCGCCTGCGGAACACCGCCTCGTGCTGGCGCGCGAGCACCGTGGTCGGCGCGATCACCGCGACCTGCCGCCCGGCCAGCGCCGCGGCCGCCGCGGCGCGGATCGCGACCTCGGTCTTGCCGAAGCCGACATCGCCGCAGACCAGCCGGTCCATCGGCCGCTCGCACGCGAGATCGGCGAGCGTCGCCTCGATCGCGCCCGCCTGGTCGGGTGTCGGCTCGAAGCCGAAGCCGGCCGCGACGCGGCGCATCGGCTCGGCCGGCGGGCGGACCGGCGCCGCGCGCTCCGCGTCCCGCGCACGCAGCAGCTCGAGCAGCCGCGCCGCGTCGGCCCGCGCCGCGGCCTCCGCCTCCGCGCGGCGCCGGCGCCAGGCGGCGCCGTCCAGCCGGTCGAGCGCCACACTCTCCGCCGTCGCGCCGTAGCGCCAGAGCAGCGGCATCTCCTCGAAGGGCACCAGGCGCGAATCGCCCTCGGCATAGTCCAGGCGAAGGCAGTCGGTGCGCGCCTCGCCGGTCTGCACCGCCTCGACGCCGCGCAGCTCGCCGAGACCGTGGGTGGCGTGGATCACCGCGTCCCCGGGCTGCAGCGCGGCAGGCGCGAGGCCTTCCACCCGCACCTCCTCGGCCGGCACCGCACCGGGGCGGATGGCGGCGAAGGGGATCAGTGCGGCCGCCTCGTCGGCGAAGCCCTCGCCCGGATCGCCGCGCAGCAGCAGCGCCGCACTGTCCGGCGCGCGCAGCACCTCGGGCCAGCCATCCGCCTCGCGCGGGACGGCCCCGGCGAGGCGCGCCGCGAAGCGCCGCGCGCCATGGCCGATGCCGCCCGCGACGACGAGCCGCGCGCCGCGCGCGCGCGCGCTCCGCACGAAGGCCGCAACGGCGCGTTCCGGATCGGCTTCGGCCGCGAAGCGCGGCAGCGCGCCGCCGGCGCCTTCGGCCTGCACCGTCTCCCGCCCACCCAGGGCCGCGCGCCACGCGGCCGCGTCGAGATACAGGGCCTCCGGCGGCGGCAGTGGCGGCAGATCGGGGCGCTGGCGCGCCGAGGCGATGCGCAGCCGGAAGGCCTCGGCGACATCGGCGAAGCGACGCTCCAGCGCCTCCGCCGCGCCGTCATCCAGCAGGATCGCGGCATCCGGCAGCAGGTCGAGCGGCGCGACGAGGTCCGGCGCGAAGGCCGGCAGCCAATGCTCGACGCCGACGGGACGCGCCTGCGCAAGCGGATGGTCCTCCGGCAGCACGATCTCGCTTGCGGGGTCGACGGCCAGCCGGTCGGGCAGCGCGCCGCCGCTCCGCTGGCTGAGCGGGTCATAGGCGGCGATCGCCTCAATCCGCCCCGCCTCGAAGCGGATGCGCCATGCGGTCCCGCCTGCGGCGAAGACGTCGAGCGTCGCGCCGCGGAGCGCGGCCTCCCCCGGCTCGTCCACCAATTCGTCCTCGCGGTAGCCGAGCGCGACGAGGCGCGCGAGCAGCGTCTCCGGCGCGATCTCCTGTCCCGCCGCAACCTCGAGCCGCGCCGCTTCGCGAGGCAGGCGCTGCGTCGCCGCAGCGACCGAGAGGATGTGCAGCCCGGGCGCCGTCGCCGCCCCCGCCGCCCAGGCCAGCCGCGCCGCCATGACGCTGGCGGAGGGTGAGACGCGATCATAGGGCAGGCAATCCCAGCCCGGCAGGCCCTGCACCGCCAGCGCGCGCGGCGCGAGGGCGTGGGCGGCACGCAGCAGCCGCGCTGCGCGCGCCTCGCTCCGCGCCAGCATGACAAGCGCGCGATCCGCGCCGGCGGCGCGCTCCACCAGCCTGGCGGCCAGCAGCGCTTCGGGCTCGGCAGGGAGCATCGCGGCGGTCCTCGTGGTCGGGAGGCGCCTGAACGCGCGATGCGCGGCCGGGTGCCGCGCGGTCAGTCGGCGGCGAAGGCCGCGTCGGGCTCGAGCCGCGCGCGGAAGGGCGGCGGCACGGGCACCGGCCGCATCCGCTCGCCCGTGACGTCCACGAAGGCGCAGACCAGCCGACCGGTGTAGGCCACGCGCTCGCCCACCCGCCCCGTCGTCCCGAAGGTGAGTGAGGATCCGCCGAGCTTCAGCAGCCTCACCTCGGTCTCCAGCGTGTCGCGCGGCGTTACCGGGCTGCGAAAGTCCAGCTCCACATGCACGAAGGGCGTGCCGAGCCCGTGGTCGGCGTGGAATTCGTAGAAGCTCGCGCCGAGCCGGTCGGTGAAGAAGGCCTCGATCGCCTCCATCGCGAAATCGAGGAAGCGCGGCGTATAGGCGATGCGGGCCGGGTCCGTCTCGCCCCAGCGGATCCGGCGTATGTGCACGAAGGGAAAGCGGCTCGACGGGGTGGGTGGCGGCATCGAAGCGCCCTTGCTCCTCTCTTCCATCGCCTCGCCGGCGCCGCCATCCTGCGCGCCGGGCCGCATGGCGGAAAGCGGCTTGCGCGGCGCGCTGGACTCCTTCTTGCTTCGTCACGACGCCGCCGGACGCGACCGGCCGACGGATCTGGAGACCCTGGCATGCTGCGCCGACACCTGCTCGCCCTGCCCGCGCTCGCCGCGCTCCCGCTGCCCGCGGTGGCGCAAGGGACGGGCGGCTGGCCGAACCGGCCGATCCGCCTGGTCGTCCCCTTCCCGCCAGGGGGCGCCTCCGACATCGCCGGCCGCCAGCAGGCGCAGGTGCTGTCGGAGGCGCTCGGCGTGCCCGTCGTGGTGGACAACCGCGCCGGCGCCGGCGGGACGATCGGCACCGCGCATGTCGCCCAGTCGCCGCCCGACGGCTACACGATCATGATGTCGAGCCCGTCGAGCCACCTCGGCGCGCCGCTGCTGTTCCGCAATCCCGGCTACGAGGGCGTGGACGACTTCACCCACATCGCGACCTTTGCCAGCGGCACGGCGATGGTCTGCGTGCATCCCTCGCTCCCGGTGCGCAACATCCAGGAGCTGATCGCCTATGGCCGCGCCAATCCGGGCCGGCTGAACTACGGCTCGGCCGGGGCGGGCGGCGCCAACCACATGCTCGGCGTGCTGTTCATGCTGCGCACCGGGGTCGAGCTGACGCATGTGCCCTATCGCGGCGCCGCGCCGGCCTTGGCGGACCTCATCGCGGGCAACATCCAGCTCGTCTTCGACAGCTTCTCCGGCATCATCGGCTCGGTGCGCGCGGGGCAGGTGCGGGCGCTGGCGGTGACGAACCCGACGCGCTGGCCGCTCGCGCCCGAATTTCCGACGGTGCAGGAACAGGGCGTGGCCGACTACAACCTGCCCTCCTTCTCCGCGGTCGTCGGACCAAAGGGCATCCCGGACGCGATCGCCTACCGGATGCATGCCGCGATCAACGCGGCGCTGGCGGCGCCGGCGCTGACCGAGACGCTGGCGCGCGGCGGCAACGCGCCCTTCCCGAACAGCCGCGCGCGCTTCCTCGAGATCATGCAGGAGCAGCGCGGCACCTGGCGCGAGCTGGTCCGCGTCTCCGGGGTGCAGCCCGAGGGCTGAGCCGGAGCTACAATCCCACCAGCCCGGCGAGCATCCGCTCCAGGTCGCGCAGGTTCGCCGCACCCGTCTTGGCGAGCACGGCGCGCACCTGGGTGCGCACCGTCGTCTCGCGCAGGCCGCGCGCGCCCGCCACCTCGGCCTTGGTGGCGCCGCCGGCGAGCATCCGCGCCACCTCCGCCTCCTTCGCCGTCAGGCCGAAGAGCTCGCGGAGCAGCTGGGGGCGCGGCGCCACCGGCGCGGCAATCTCGCGCAGGAGGATCAACGCCCGGCCCGGCACGCGGCCCCCGATGCGCAGGCTGTCCCCCGCCAGCCGCACCGGCAGCGGCGAGACGAGCGCCGCGACCGCCGGCACGCCCTCGGCATCGTGCAGCCGGATCGCCCCGCCGGCCTCCCCGGTCATCGCCGCGCCGCCCACCATCGCGGCGAGCGCCGTCCCCTCGGCCCGCTGGCAGGACAGCACGGTCGTGCCCGAGCCGATCCGCCCCTCCTCGCGCCGCAGCCGGAAACCGCGCCCGGCCTCCGCCATCCGCTCCGCCGCGACATTCGCGAGCATGACGCGGAGTGTGGCATCCACGACCAGCACGCCGTTCGACATCGCGTCGAGGGCGGCCAGTCCGAGGCCGCCCGACGGGGTCGGCACGGCGGCCAGCCGGTGCCGCAACTGCAGCGCGCGGCGCAGATGCGGCAGAGCCGCCTCCAGCAGCCGCTTCTCCGCCTCGTCGAAGGCAGCCGTGCCTTCCGGCCGGTGCAGGCCGATCGGCATGGCGCCCGCCGCGCCGAGCGGCAGGACGGTGCCGCAGACGTAGCGCAACCCGTAGCGGCGGCCGAAGCCATTCCAGAACTCGCTGCGCAGGAACTCCGCATCCGGCACCAGGCTGCCGCTGACGCGGACCTGGGGCGTGATGCCGCGGCGCAGCTCCGCGGCGGCGCGCTGGGTCCAGAGGTCATGCGCACGGTAATGCGCGCCATAGGCGGCCACCGCCTCGTCCGGAATGTTCGTGTGGCACAGCAGCTCGGCGCCCGCGCCGCCGGGATCGGCGACCATCAGCGACGCGCTGCGCGCGCGCAGCAGCTCGGCGAGCCCGTGACCGACCGCGCTCCAGGGCGTGCCGCCAGCCGCGGCATCGTAGATGTCCTCGGCGAGCGCGAGCAGCCGGGCGTGGGACACGACGCAGCCTTCCTCTCATTGACGCAGCCGAAGCTACCGCGACCGGGGCGGGCGATTTCCGAAGAAGTTACGAAAGCTCCGCAAAAGCAGCGACAAACGCAACGAAATGCCGCAGATTCCCGTACGTTCGACCTTGCGGATCATCCGAATGGATGAGGACGCGGACCTGCCGCGTCAGGAACCCTTGGCGTCACGCCGCCCACACGGCGCAAACGAGGAGGAGGCTTCCAATGCACCGGAGCAGGCTCGTCGAGGCGACCGCCTTCGTGTTCGTGGCCGTGATCGCCCTGCTGATCGCCGCCGATCCCGCTACGAACGGGCCCGTTCCGGTGGCGCCCCTGGCCAAGCCGGCACTGGTCCAGCTGGACCTGCCGTCCAGCTTCTGGGGCTTTCCGTGAGGCGCGCCGAGCCATGCCAACCTCCCGCATGCGGCGCGCCGCGGCCCTCGGCCTTTCCCTGAGCCTCGCGGCCCCGGCCGGCGCGCTCGAGCCCACGCGCTTCGAGGCGCTGTGGATCGCCCCGGTCGGACCGGACGCGCTGCGCCCGGTGCCCTCGCTGCTGAACCTGCCGCGGGGCTGGCAGCCCGGCGATGCCGCCGCGGTGCTGCTCATCGACCCGCCGGGCGCCCACGCGCTGCGCGACGCGGTGCTGGGCGCGCTGCTCGACCGCGGCGCGGCGGTGCTGGAGCTCGACGCCAACGCGGCGCGCGGCTTCTCGGCCGATTCGGATCGCGATCCGCCGCCGCCGACGCCGCACACGCTCCTGCAGGACCTCGCTGGAGCACTGGCCGCGTTGCACCGCGACACCGGGGCGGGCGTGGTGGTGGCGATCGGCCATGGTCTCGGCGGTGCGGCCGTGATGCTCGCGGCCGATCCGGCCATCGCGGCCGACGCCTTCGGCCCGGAGGGCCCGCGCTTTGCGGCGCATGCAGCGCTGGGCCCCGGCCTGCCCCGCTTCGCCGCCGGGCCCCGCCCGCCGGCCGCGGAGGCCTGGCCGGCCCGTGCGCCGCAGCTCTGCCAGGTCCTGGCCTGGGCGCTGGGCCCCACCACGGACACGCCGACCCAGGGCCCGGAGGCCCGCGCCCGCGAGGAAGAGGCGATGGCCGCCTGCCGCGCCGCCTTCCTCGGTGGCGGGCCGGCCGCTACTCGGCCGGGCTCGCCAGCAGGGCGTTGGTGAACCAGGACGGGTGGGCGTCGTAGCGCACCTTGGTCCGGAGTCCGGCCCAGTTCACCCGCACATACATCAGCGGGATGACCGCGAGGTCGTCCACGGCCGCGCGCATCGCCTGGCCAACGAGGGCGTTGCGGCGGCCCTCGTCCATGGTGCGCAGCGCCTCGGCCAGCGGGGTGTCCACGGCAGGGTTCGAGTAGTGGCCACGGTTGAAGGCACCGAGCCCAGCCTGCGCGTCCCGCGTCATCACCACCTGGCGCAGCATGATCGCCGCGGTGTTGGCGGTGAAGGTCGAGAAGAAGAAGGAGAACTCGCGGGCCGTCGCGCGGGTGAAGAAGGGCGCGGGCGGGATCACCTCGACCCGCGTCTCGATGCCGATGCGGGTCAGGGCCTGGGCCACCGCCTGCAGGATGTCGGCATCGCCCACGATGAAGCCGTTCGGCCCGTGGATCGTCATGCGGAAGCCGTCCGGGTAGCCGGCCTCGGCCAGCAGCCGCCGCGCGCGGGCGACATCGGTCGGCAGCGCGGGCATGCCCGCTGCGCGGTCGGGCAGCGCGCGGGAGGCGATCTGCTCGGCCGGCGAGCCCTGGCCCTGCATCAGCCGCTCCACGATCGCGTCGCGCGGCATGGCGAGGCTGATCGCCTGGCGCACGCGGAGGTCGCGCAGCGGGTTGCGCGCCAGCGGATTGCCCGCCTTGTCGGTGATGTGGGGCGGGTTGTCGCGTGCCGCATCGGGGAACATGAAGGCGGTGGTGTTGCTGTCGGTCGCGAAGAGCGCGATGCGCGGGTCCGACGACAGCCGCGGCACGTCGGTGACCGACACGGCGTCGATCAGGTCCACGTCGCCGGCGAGCAGCGCGGCGCTGCGCGCGCCCGGATTGGTGATGAAGCGCGTCACCACGCGGTCCCAGGCCGGCCGCGGCCCCCAGAACTCCGGATTCCGCACGATCTCGTGCCGCTCGCCGAGGTTCAGCGAGACGTGGCGATAGGCGCCGGTGCCGACCAGCGCGCGGCCGGCATTGAAGTCGGCGAGCTGCGCATTCGCATGGATCGTGCGCGACAGCATCATCACCTGCGCGATGTCGCGATCGAGGAAGGGCGTCGGCGCCGAGGTGTGCAGCCGCACCGTCCGCGCATCCACGACCTCCACCCGGGTGATCGGGCGCACCTGGGTGGTGAAGGGGCCGGGGCTGTTCGGGATGGTTGGCACCCGCGCCAGGGTGAAGGCGATGTCCTCCGGCCCGAAGGGCGTGCCGTCGTGGAACCGGATGCCCTCGCGCAGGCGGAACTCCCAGATGGTCGGCTCGACCACGCGCCAGGATTCGGCGAGCACGCCGAAGGGCCGGCCGGAAGTGTCGATGTCGATCAGCGGGTTGAAGATCTGCCGGAGCTGGGCGTTGTTGTTGTTCGTCGAGTGGTAGTGCGGGTCGTAGCCGGTCGGCACGCCGCCCATGCCGATGGTCAGCGTCCGCGCGGGCCCGCCCTGGGCTGGCTGGGCCTGCGGCGCGGCCAGCGGGGCCAGCAGGGCGGAAGCCAGCGCGCTGGCCAGCAGGGTGCGTCGCATCGTCGAACTCTCCCGATCGGGCGCGGCCGGGTCTCGGGCCCGGTCCGGCGCGCGGCGTTCATGTCGGGAGCGGGACGGTACTTTGGAAGGGGCGGCCGCCCCGGCCCCGCCTGCCCGTCCCCAGGGCCCGCCCCCGGCCCCGCCCTGGACAAGCCGCCCCGATCGCGCGAAGAGGCGCGCCCGAACGCCGCGTCCGCGGCCCTCCCCGCCGCCCGGAGTCCCTCTCCATGACCTCCCCGGTCTTCGACCGCATCGCCGCGATCATCGCCGAGAACAGCGAAGTGCCGGCTGAGCGGATCACGCCCGAGGCCCATGTCATCAACGACCTGGGCATCGACAGCCTCGACTTCCTCGACATCGTCTTCGCCATCGACAAGGCCTTCGGCATCAAGGTCCCGGTCGAGGCCTGGACGCAGGAGGTCAATGCCGGCACTGCGCCGGCCGAGCAGTACTTCGTCATGGGCAACCTCGCCCAGCGGATCGAGGAGCTGGTCGCGGCCAAGCAGGCCGGCGGCTGACGCGCGGCGCCTGACGCACGGACGGCCGCCATGCGGCTCGAATACTTCCAGATGGTGGACCGCGTGGTGGAGCTCGGCGCCGAGTCCATCACCGTCGCCAGCACCGTCCCCGACACCAGCCCCGTCTTCGAGGGTCACTTCCCTGGCTACCCGATCCTGCCCGGCGTGCTGATGGTGGAGACCATGGCCCAGGCCGGCGGCTGGCTGCTGCTCGGTCTGAACGGCCTGACCCGCATGCCCTTCCTGTCGAAGGTGGGAGAGGCGAAGTTCCGCGGCTTCGTCGGCCCCGGCAGCGCGCTGACGGTTCACGCCACGCGGACCCATGACGGCTCCGGCTATGCGGTCTGCGCGGCGCGGATCGAGGCCGGCGGCAAGCGCGTGGCGGATGCCGAGATCACGTACCGCATCCTGGATTTCCCTGCGCCGGAGCTCGAGAACATGATGCGCGAGACGGCGCGGCGCATCGGCCTGCCGGGGCATGGCTGAGATGGCCCACGACATCTGGATCACCGGCATCGGCCTCGTCTCCGCCGCCGGCGAGGGACGCGCGGCGCATCTCGCCGCAATGGACGCGACAGCCCCCCTCGGGCTGGACGAGACGACCTTCGCCCCCTTCCCGATCCATGCCGGCCCGATGCCGGAGCTCGACCGGCAGATCCCGAAAAAGGGTGACCAGCGCCAGATGGAGCCCTGGCAGCGCCTCGGCACCTATGCCGCGGGGCTTGCCATCGACGATGCCGGCGCGCGCGGGTTGGTCGCCGACATGGACCTGATCGTCGCGGCCGGCGGCGGGGAGCGTGACGTCGCGCTCGACGATTCCATCCTCGCCGCGCTCGCCGCGCTGCCGTCCGACGAGGTCGCGCCGCGGCTGAACGGGATGCTCGCGGGCGGGCTGCGGCCGACGCTCTTCCTCGCGCAGCTCTCCAACCTGCTGGCCGGCAACATCTCCATCGTGCACGGCGTCACCGGCGCCTCCCGCACGCTGATGGGGGAGGAAGCGGCCGGCGCGGATGCGGTGCGCATCGCCGCCGCGCGCCTGGCCGACGGCACCTCGCCCGTCGCGCTCGTCGGCGGCGGCTATTCGGCGCCGCGCCCGGACCTGCTGCTGCTCTACCACTCCGGCGGGCTGCTGCGCCGAGCCGCCTATGCCCCCGTGCTGTCGCGCGAGGACGCGCCGGGCGCGATCACCGGAACTCAGGCCGCCTTCCTCGTGCTGGAGACGGCAGAGCACGCCCGCGCCCGCGGCGCGCGGGGCCTCGCCCGGCTCGGCGCCATCGCGACCGCCCAGGCCCGCCGCAGCGCGGAGGACAGCGGACGCGAGGCGATGGCCCAGGCGCTGTCGCGGCTGCTGCCCCGCCTGCCGAAAGGCCGGCTTCCGGTGATGTCCGGCTGCACCGGCGTCGCCGCGCCCACGGCGCTGGAGCGCGAGGTGCTCGGCGGCCTCTATCGCCCGCTCGCCCTGCGCGCGACCGGCAGCCGGATCGGGTGGGGCGTGGAGGCGACCTTCCCCGCGAATGTCGCGCTCGCCGCGCTGTGCCTGTCCGAGGGCTGCTTCCCGGCCTCGATGGAGGCGCTGGAAGCGCCGCTCGACGGTGCGCCGCGCGACATCCTCGTCACCGGCTTCGCGGCCTGGCGCGGCGAGGCGCTGGCGCATCTCGCGGCGATCCCGCCAGGGGACCAGCCATGAACACCCGCGACCACGCCGGCCGCCCGATCGTCGTCGTCACCGGCATCGGCCTCGTCACGCCGCTGGCGCTCGGCGTCGCGGACAACTGGGCGGCGCTCTGCGCCGGGCGCTCCGGCATCCGCCGCATCACGCGCTTCCCGACCGAGCATCTCCGCACCACCATCGCCGGCACCGTGGACCTGCCGGGCGAGGACACCGGGGCGATGGTCTCCTCCGAGCGCGTCGAGCGCTACGCCACGCTCGCGGCGGAGGAAGCGCTGGCGACCGCCGGGCTCGGCCGCGCCTTCCCCGGCCCGCTGATGCTCGGCATGCCGCCAGTCGAGACGGAGTGGCCCTTCCGCTTCGCCCTTGCGCGCCGCGCCGCGGGCGTGGAGCCCGCCACCGCGCGCCTCGTGGACGCGGCGACCGGCTTCGAGGCGATGTACGCCTCCGCCGCCTACGCCGGCGTCGGCGACCGCCTCGCCGCGCGCTTCGGCACGCGCGGCGCGCCGGTCGCGATCACCACCGCCTGCGCCACCGGCGGCTCCGCCATCCAGCTCGGCGTCGAGGCGATCCGACGCGGCGAGGCGGAGGCGGCGCTGGCGATCGGCGCCGACGGCACGGTGCAGCCGGAGGCGCTGATCCGCTTCTCCCTGCTCTCGGCGCTGTCCACGCGCAACGAGGACCCGGCGCGGGCCGCGCGCCCCTTCGAGAAGACGCGCGACGGCTTCGTGATGAGCGAGGGCGCGGCCTGCCTCGTGCTGGAGAGCCTCGAGCATGCGCGCGCCCGCGGCGCCGCAATCCTCGGCGTGCTGCGCGGCTGCGGCGAGAAGTCCGACAGCTTCCACCGCACCCGGTCCAACCCGTCCGGCGAGGCGATCATCCGCGCGATGCGCAACGCCATCGCCGATGCGGGGCTCCATCCTGCCGACATCGGCTACGTCAACGCACATGGCACGGGGACGCCGGAGAACGACAAGATGGAGACACTCGGCATGCGCGCCGTCTTCGGCGATGCGGCCCCGCCGATCTCCTCCAACAAGTCGATGATCGGCCACACCCTGTCGGCCGCCGGCGCGATCGAGGCGGCGTTCAGCCTGCTGGCCATCCGCGACGGCGTGCTGCCGCCCACGATCAACCACGAGGAGCCGGACCCGGCCATCGGGCTCGACGTGGTGCCGAACGTGGCGCGCGAGGCGAAGGTGCAGCACGTGCTGTCCAACTCCTTCGGCTTCGGCGGCCAGAACGTCTGCCTGGTGCTGAGCGGGGAGCCGTCGTGATGCGCGCCCTTCGCCTCCACGGCGACCGCGACCTCCGGCTCGAGGACATCCCGGCCCCGCCCCCGCCCGGCGAGGGCGAGGTGCAGTTGCGCATCCGCGCCGTCGCGCTCAACCACATCGACGTCTGGGGCTGGCGCGGCATGGCCTTCGCCGAGCGCAAGCTGCCGCTCGTCGTCGGCGCCGAGGCCTCGGGCGAGGTCACCGCGGTCGGGCCCGGCGTGACGGGCTGGCACGTCGGCGACCGCGCCGCGCCCTATGGCGCGCGCACCTGCGGCACCTGCCGCCACTGCCTTGCGGGCCGCGACAACCTCTGCGAACGGGTCGGCGGCGTCGCCGGCTTCCACATAGACGGCTTCGCCTGCGAAGCCGCGAACTGGCCCGCGCGCACGCTGGTGAAGGTGCCGGATGGCGTGACCTTCGAGGACGCGGCCTGCGCCGTCGTCACCTTCGGCACGGTCGAGCACATGCTGTTCGACAATGCGCGGCTGCAGCCGGGAGAGACGATCCTCGTGCAGGCCGCGGGATCGGGCATCGGCTCGGTGGCGATCCGCATCGCCAAGGCGTTGGGCTGCACCGTCATCGCCACCGCCGGCGACGACGAGAAATGCGAGAAGGCCAAGGCGCTCGGCGCCGACCACGTGGTGAACTACAGCGAGAAGAACTTCTCGACCGTCGCGCGGCGCGTGACGAACAAGGAAGGCGTGGACGTGGTGTTCGAGCATGTCGGCGCCGCCACCTGGGGTCCGTCGCTGCTCAGCTTGCGCAAGGGCGGGCGGCTGGTGACCTGCGGCTCGACTTCCGGCGTCTCGGCCGAGACCAACCTGATGATGCTCTTCCAGCGCCAGCTCCACATCTTCGGCAGCTTCGGCTGCCGGATCGAGAACGTGGCAAACGGCCTAGCGAAGATGGCGTCGGGCATCCGCCCCGTCCTCGACACCGTCGTGCCGCTGGAGCGCTTCGGCGAGGGGCTGGAGCGCCTGGAATCCCGCCGCGTCTTTGGAAAGATCATCGTGACGCTTTGATGTGCCATCAATCGCCGGGCGCCGCTTCCGGCGGCTTGGCTTCGCGCAGGCCACGGGCGCGCGGGCCGTCCCTGTCCTGTGGTGCGCGGCGCGCCTTCGCGCGCTCGGGCCGCTGAAGTGCGCGGGCCGTCAATCCTGCCGCCATGACATCGCGCCTCGCTCGCCTCGCCGACGAATCCCTCGCCGCCCTGGTCCGCGGCGCCTTCGCGCTGATCCGCGCGCTGGGGCCCGACCGCGCGTCGAACCTCGGCGCCGCCGGCGCGCGCCTGGTCGGGCCGCTCACCTCCGCGCACCGCATCGCGCGCGAGAACATCGACGCCGCGTTCCCGGACAAGACGGCAAAGGAACGCGCCGCGATCCTGCGCGAGAGCTGGGAGAATCTCGGCCGCACCGCCAGCGAATACGTCCATCTCGGCGCGCTCTGGGACTGGAGCCCCGAGACCCCGGATACCGGCCGCATCGAGATCGATGAGGCGAGCGTCGCCCGCTTCGTCGCGCTCCGCGACGACGGCAAGCCCGCCATCCTCTTCGCCGCCCATCTCGCAAACTGGGAGCTGCCGGCCGTCGCCGCGCAACGCAACGGCCTGCCCTCCGCCGCGCTCTATCGCACGCCGAACAACCGCGCGATCGCGCGCGACATCCTGGCGATGCGCAGCGACGTCATGGGCGCCCTGATCTCCGCAGGTCCCGCCGCGCCGATCCGCATGATGGAGGCCCTCGATGCCGGGCTGCATCTCGGCATGCTGGTGGACCAGCGCTTCGGCCGCGGGCCGAAGATCCGCTTCCTCGGCCGCACCGCCACCGCCAACCCGCTGCTGGCGCGGCTCGCCCGCCGCTTCGATGCGCCGGTGCACGGCGCGCGCGCCATCCGCCTGCCCGGCAACCGCTTCCGCCTGGAACTGACCGAGGCTGTCACGCTGCCGCGCGACGCGCGTGGGGTGGTGGACGTGGACGCCGCCACCCAGATGGTCAACGACATCGTCGCCGGCTGGATCCGCGAATATCCCGGCCAGTGGCTCTGGCAGCACCGCCGCTGGCGGATGTGACGCGGGCGCGCCGCGCTCAGCTCCGCGGCGTGAAGGGACTGATGCGCGTGCCGTTCAGCGACAGCGCCGCCATCAACCCCTGCTGGTTGAAGCTGATCGCATAGACCGGCTCGGTCAGCGTCGTCGTCGTGACGTTTGCCTGCAGGCCCATGTCGAGCGCGACCACCGACGGGCCGGTACCGACCTCCCAGCCGCTGTCCTGCAGCGCCGCCAGCGCCTCTTCCCGCATGAAGAGCATCGCGAGCCCGCCGCTCTGTGCGCCGGCGAGGAAGCCGACCGACAGGCCGCGGATCTGGTAGTAGCGATCGATCGTGCTGTTGCGCACCAGCGCGCCCTCGCCGTACTGGCCGCCGACGATGAAGCCGCCCGACAGGATGCGCGGGAAGACGAGCTGCGCGACGGAGACGCGCAGCAGCGGCTCGGCATTCGGCATGGCGCGCAGCCGGTCGAGCGCCGCGTTGACGCTCGCGTCGATCTCCGCCCGCGTGTCGGCACGCGCTGGCCGCAGCGCGACCGTCGCAAGTCCCGCGCCTCCCAGAATGCGGGCAGCCTGTCGCCGCGTGTGCATGGTCGGTCCTCCGGACATCCTCCATACGAGCCTAGCAGGCCATGGCCGGCCGCGTCAGGCAGTGTCGGCGGGGGGCTGGCGACCCGCCCCCCCTGCGCCCTACAAGGACGCGTCCGCCCCGGAGAAAGCCCGTGAAGCTCTACTACTCGCCCGGCGCCTGCTCGCTCGGCATCCACGTGATCCTGGAAGAGATCGGCAAGCCCTACGACCTCGCCCTCGTGGCGCTGAAGGACGGCGCGCAGAACAAGCCCGAGTATCTTGCCGTGAACCCGAAGTCGAAGGTCCCGGCGCTCGACCGCGGCGACGGCAAGGCGCTGACCGAGCTGCCCGTCATCGCCTTCTGGCTCGCCAAGTCGAACCCCGAGGCCGGGCTGATCCCGACGGATTTCGAGGGTGAGGTACGCTGCCTCGAGATGCTCGACTACATCTGCGGCACGGTCCACCCGCAGGGCTTCACCCGCCAGTTCCGCGCTGCCAACTTCACTCCGCGCGAGGAGGACCAGCCGAAGGTCGTCGAGCAGGGCAAGACGCTGGCTGCGAAGTACTTCGACACGCTCGAGAAGACCTGGAAGGGCGGCACATGGCTGCTGCCCTCCGGCTACTCGGTCGCCGACGCGGCGCTGTTCTTCGTCGAGTACTGGGCGACGCGCCGCTGCGGCATGACGCTGCCGCCGCGGCTCGATGCGCATCTCAAGGCGATGCTCGCGCGCCCTGCGGTGGGGCGCGCGCTGGCGCAGGAAGGGCTTGCCACTTGAGCGCGCCCACGCTCTGGACCTCGACCTTCACCTCCGGGACGCTGGCGCATCAGGTCGCTGCCGTCTCCGGCGCGCCCTTCGAGCTGCGCTTCATCTCGCTGCGCGCGCGGGATCACAAGACGCCCGACTACCTCGCGATCAACCCGAAGGGCGAGGTGCCGGCGCTGCAGCTGCCCGAAGGCACGGTCGTCACGGAGCTGCCGGCGATCATACAGTGGTTCGCCGAGGCCGCGCCCGAGTCCGGGCTGCTGCCGCGCGATCCCGGCAAGCGGATCAAGGGCATCGAGTGGCTGGCCTGGTGTCACTGGTCCATGGGCCGGCACTTCAACGCCTGCTTCGTCCCGCTGCGCCTGACCGACGGCGATGAACAGGCTGCGACGGTGGTGCGCGCCGCGGCGCTCAAGCGCTGCCGCGCAGCGCTGGAATTCGGGGACGCCGCAATCGCGAGGAACGGTGGCACGCTGCTGGGCACGGAGACGCCGTCCGCACCCGACATTTTCCTCGGCTCGCTCGGCGGCTTCGCCGGATTCCTGAAGCTGGACATCGCCGATCTGAAGAACCTCACCGCGCTGATGAGCCGCGTGATGGCGATGCCCGGCGTGGTCCGCGCCATGACGCGCGAGAAGGAACAGGGCTGATGCTCACCCCCCGTCCCTTCTGGTTCCTCCGCCATGGTGAGACGGACTGGAACGCGCAGGGCCTCTCGCAGGGCCGCACCGACATCCCGCTCAACGATGTCGGCGTGATGCAGGCGCGTCGTGCCGCAGCCGCGCTGCGCACCGCGCGCATCGCCACCATTGTCGCCTCTCCGCTGGTGCGGGCGCGCCGCACAGCGGAGATCGTGGCTGAGCCGCTCGGCCTGCCCGTCGCCCTCGACCCCGACCTTGCCGAGGTGAATTTCGGCGAGCAGGAGGGCCAGCCGATGGGCGATTGGTACGACGACTGGATCGCCGGCACCTACACGCCCGCTGACGCCGAGACGTTCAGGGAGCTTCTGGACCGCGCCGTGCGTGCGGTGAACCGCGCGCTTGCGGAGCCCGCGCCGGTGCTGGTGGTGGCGCATGGCGCGCTGTTCCGCGCACTCCGGCTGGCGCTCGGACATGAGCCGAATGTCCGCACGCCGAACGCCCTGCCGCTGCACATCACGCCGCCACCGGATGGCGGGGCGGAATGGGGCATCGCGCCAGCGGTGCTGGCTTCGACGCCGTGACGGTGCCTGCAGGGGGACATTGGCCCCCTGCACTGCCCACTAGGCGCCCCGACGCTCCTGGACCTGCGTGAGTTCGACGCCGATGGCGGGGTCGGGGGAGCCTACCCCTTCGCCACGCCCACCTGCTGCCGCGCCGCGACCAGCATCAGCCCGCTGTCGTTCATGATCGTCGCGAGGTTGAAGCCGCGCTCGAACATCTGCTTCGAATAGGCGCCGCTCATCGTGTGGATGCCGGCCTTCACGCCATGCTTCGCCGCCGTCGTGCGGATGCGGTCCACGACCGCGAGGAACTCCGGCTCCTGCCGGTCCTGCTTCGGTTCCATTCCCAGCGAGAGCGAGAGATCCGACGGGCCGATATACACGGCGTCGATGCCAGGCACGCTCACGATGGCCTCGAGGTTGTCGAGCGCGGTCTTCGTCTCGATCATCGGGATCACCAGCACGTCGTCATTCGCCGCATTGGTGTCGGCGGCGGCGCCGTAGATGCCCGACCGGATCGGGCCGAAGCTGCGCGCGCCCTTCGGCGGATACCGGCAGAAGGAGACGAGGTCGCGCGCCTCCTTCTCCGTGTTCACCATCGGGCAGATCACGCCCTTCGCGCCGCCGTCGAGCACCTTGCCGATGATGCCGGGCTCGTTCCACGGCACGCGCACCAGCGGCGTCACGCCATGCGGCTGCATGCCCTGGAAGCACGCGATCATCGACTGGTAGTCCTGCACGCCGTGCTGGATGTCGACGGTGAGGCTGTCGAAGCCGGACTGCGCCATGACCTCCGCGCTGAAGCCCGACGGGATGGCGAGCCACCCGTTCACCACCGGCTTCCCGGCCGCCCAGGCCGCCTTCACGCCATTCGCCATTGCGTTCCCTTCCCCAATCCGTCGTGCGGGAGGGCGACGCTAGGCTTCGGTCGGGAGAGCGTCAACGCGCCCGCGGCGCATCAATCGGCCGGCAGGGCGGCAACCGCGGCGGCAAGCTCTGCCATGCTCACCTCGCGCGGGACGATCTCGGCGCGCTCCAGCACAAAGGCGACGACGCGATCCTCGAGCGCGCGGGCGCGCAGCTCCTCCGGCGTGCCTTGCGCCGCGCGCGCCGCGGCGCGCAGGTCGTCCTCGCCGGGCAGGATGTCGTGGCGACGCGCCATCGCCCGCAGCAGAAGCCCGAGCCGTACGCGCCGCGCGGCCAGCGCGCGCGCCGCCTCGGGCGAGACCGGGCGCGCCTCCGCCGACAGGCGTGGCCAGATCGCCGCGAGCTCCGCGCGGATCGCCTCGTCCGGCAGCACCATCCCGCCTGCCGAGGCGAGCAGCGCGTCGAGCACGGCGCGGCGCAGCTGGCGCGCCTCAAGTGCCACACGGCGCGCGTCGAACCGCGCGGCGGTCATGGCGCGGAGTGCGGCGAGCCCGTCGAGGCCGAGCGACGCGGCGAAGGCGTCGTCCACCTCCGGCACGAGACGTCGCAGCAGCGCCGTCGCGCGCAGCGTGACCCGCACCTCGCGGCCGGCCAGCACGCGGTCGTCGAGCGTGTCCGGCAGGCGGAGCGTCACCTCGCGCGTCGCGCCGGCGGCGATGCCCTCGAGATGCGGCGAGAGACCCGAGGGATCGGCCGCGCCGATCTCGATGCGCCGCCCGGCGCCGCCCAAGCCGGGAACGGCGACCGTGTCCTCCTGCCCGAGATCGAGCCCCTCGACGAGCCGCGGCAGGGCGAGCTCGACGAGGATGTCCACCGGCCCCGCAGCATGGTCGAACAGCACGGCAAGGCGGACCGAGCCGGCCCGCTCGTCGGCGACGGTGTCGGAGACGAAAACACGGGCGAAGGGCGCGCCGGGGGCGAGCGGCAGCGCCGCATCCTTGCGGCGCAGCGTGTGCCGCCCCGTCTGGGGCTTGGAATCGAGGCGCAGCTTGCCCCCGCGCAGCCCGATCGCCGAGCCGGGCAGGCGCAGCGCGAGCGACCCTGCCCAGGTGGAGCCATTGGCCGCCGCGATGGCGCCCTCCGCATGGAAGCGCACGAAGCTCTGGCCGTCGGCGGGGGCCGTGCCGTGGATGCGCAGGCGCAGATGCGGCGGATCGGCGTCGGGTGCGACCGCCACGACCTCGCAGGCGAGCCCCGCCTTGTTGTCACCGAAGGTCCAGCCGGTCGGCAGCGATCCGGGCGTGCCGGCTTCCGCCCCCGCCAGCAGCGGGTTGGGGATGCGGTTCTCGGGCGGGAGGAGGCGGGCGGCGACGTCGCAGATGACGAGGTCGCCGGGCCCGGCGCGCGCATCCGGCGGCAGTTCGGCCCAGTCGGCGCGGCCGGCGGCGAGTTCGGCGAGCGCGGCGTCGAGGTCCCCCGGCGCGGGACGTCCGACGAGCCGCTCGATGCGCAGCGTCGCGGGATCGGGCGGCTCTGGCTCCGGCAGCGTCTCGATCTCGACGCGCAGGATGAGGTCGCCGGCGGGCGGCGCGGAGAGGGTCTCGAGCCGCGGCGGGCCGACCGGCTCCAGGCCGAGCCGGCGTCCCACGGCGGCGGTCGCCTCGGTGCCGGCGCGCTCGCAGGCATCGGCGAGCGCACCCGCCAACAGCCGTGCATGCAGCGCGGCGGCGCGCGGGTCGCGTTCGGCTTCGGTGGTACCGTCGAGGCCGATCTCCGCCAGCCGCCGGTCGCGCAGCATCAGCACATGGGCGAGCGGGACGGCGACGAGGAAGCAGCGCCGCGCCGGCGCCGGCGTCAGCTCGATGAACTGGGTCCGGCGCGTGCCGGGGAGGCGCAGCGCCTCATCCATCCCGCAAACCCGGCGGCGGGGCGGCGCCCCCGGCGAGATCGGCAGCGGCGGAGCCGGCGCCGTCGCTTGCCACGATCGCCCTGTCGAGCAGCGCCTCCGCCGGGTGGCGCGGCGGCGATGCGGGTGCGGCGCGCGCGGCGAGGGCGGCGCGGATGGCCGCCAGATGAGCCGGATCCTGCGGCTCTGCTTCGGGTGCGTCGGGCCAGGCGGCGGCCGGCGCGCCGTTCGCGACGATCACGTCGGGCCGGTCCAGCGCGACGATCCAGCGGCGCGCCGCCGGCTCCGGCAGGATGCTGAGGCCGTTGGCGAGGCTGCCGGCGGCGATCAGCACGCCTTCAACGCGCAGCGGCTGCGCCGGGCCGACGACGAGGTCGCGGATCGGCATGCCGGCTGCGAGCGCACCGGGGCGCAGGCGCAACGCCTCGCCCTCCGCCTCGACCGGCGCGACGCGGCGCACGGGCTTGAGGGGGACGCCGAGGCCGGAGAGGGTCAGGACGAGGTCGCCGGCGACGAGGCGTTCCACGGGAAGCTCGCCGCGCGCCGTCAGGATCCGCGTGCCTTCGGCGAAGCCGCGTCCGCTCTCGGGCATCTGGGCTGGCTCTGGCATCGCGCTCCGGGCGGCAGGCGTCGGCTTCGGGCCATCGCAGTGATGGCGCCTACCGTCTTGCCGGTCTCCGACGGGGCTGTGAAGCCCCGCCGGGGTGGGTCAGGCGGCGGCGACGCGGCCGCTGTCGGTCCCCAGGGCCGGCAGGCTGGCCCGGTCGGCGGCGCGGAGCTCGATCGCGCTGCGGATGGCGGCGAGGCGTTCGCCGCCATGGACGAGGGGGGCGCAGGCGCGTGCCTCGTCGAAGCCGGTGCCGTAGCTCTCCAGCAGCGCGTCCACCTGCATCTGCGCGACGTCGGCATTGGCGAACCAGTGGCGGTTGCCGCAGTCGAGCCAGCTCTCGGCCGCCGCCCCCTCGGCGAGGACGGCGTCGTGGTCCGCGAGCTCGATGTGGAGGTAGGTCACCTCGGCCAGGTCACGCTCGACGGTGATGGAGGTGCCGTTCACCAGAAGCCGCGCCGGCACGAGGGCGCCGTCGAGCAGGAGGCAGTGGTCGGGCGAGACGAGCAGGTCACGATGCGGGGTTGCCTCGCCGAGCGCGCCGGCGCGGATGCGCACGGGAGCGAGGGCGTCGGCTGCCGGGTTGCCGGCCAGCGTGATGCGGCGCTGGCCGATCCAGAGGACGGGCTTCATCGGCGCGCCGCGGCCGGAGACGGTGGCCACGAGGTCGCCCGGACGCAGCGCTTCGACCGGTTTCTCGCCGAGCGAGGTCAGGATGCGCGTGCCGGCGGCAAAGCAGACGTAGAAGGGGCCGCCAGGATTGAACGGGATGATCGTGTCGCCAAGATTCAGGAACTCGAAGCCGTTGACGGTCGTGGCGAAATTGCCGGCACCCTCGACGAGGAAGTTGCCACCGCCGAGTGCCGAGATGGTGACATTCCCCTCGCCTAGGAAGCCGAGCACGTCGGTCTGGTTGCCGCCCTGGATGAGGTTGCCGGTACCGAAGATGTTGACGGTGTCGTTGCCGTTGTTGCCGTCCACGGTGTTGTTGTTGCCGTTGACGATGATGAGGTCGGGCTCGGCACCGGAACCCTGGGGCGCGTTGCCGAAGGCGAGATTAAAGTTGCCTGTGATGGAAATGGTGTCGTTGCCGGCGCCGCCGGTGAAGGTGTCATTCCCGTCGAGCATGGCGCTGTCGGCGCCGTTTCCGCCGACCATGGAATCTGCGCCGCCGCCGCTGACCAGCGTGTCGTCGCCGTCACCGCCCACGAGCAGGTCGTTATCAGCACCACCAAGAAGGAAGTCGTTCCCGTCGCCGCCCAGGAGCGTGTCGTTGCCGGTGCCGCCATCGAGCGAGTCATTCCCGAGGCCTCCGACCAACGAGTCGGCACCGCCGAGGCCAAGGATCGTGTCATTGCCGCCGAGCCCGTCGATTGTATTAGCGCCGGCCGTCCCGACGAGACTGTCGGCTCCCGCGCTCGGAATCGTGCTCGAACCCGACATGATCCGCCCCCTGCTTCGCCCTGCGGCGCGCAAACCGACCCCGCCTAGGCCGCCGGGCTCGCCCGGCACTGCTCGGCGGGCGAAAGCGGACGGGGAATTGCGCTCTGCGGGATGGTTAAAGACTTCGCGAGCGGACCGCAACAAGAAGAGCTATACTCAGGGTTGCAGTCCGGAATCGCCAGCGTCGGCGATTCAAGATCTTAGGTGGACGCAAGCGATCCTGAGTTGCAGCGCGGCGATGTCTTTTTTTCCATGATGGTTTCCCCGCCCGCGAGACGCGGCGTGTTACAACGCCGTTTGGACGGGATGCCGCAGCGCACGCCCACGAAGCGTTGGCGTCCCAGCACAGCGAGCGCCGGTGGGCATCGCGTCGGCGCCCTGGCCGCCGCCGGCGTATCGCCGCCAAGGCAGCCTGACAGAAGGTTGGCCCCGTTGCTGCGTTTGTGCTGATCGTCGCAATCCCTGTCGAGGAGCGCGTCGGTTCAGGAGAGGCCGAGGAAGGTGTCCTTGCCGGCGAGGTCGTCGTGGAGTCGGCATCCGAGCCGCCCGCGCGGCTATCTGCGCGGGACCGCGCTATGCCCGAGGATGCGCCGCAGTGTCGCAGCGACGCAGGCCCGTTCGGTCAGGCGGCGCTGCGGGCGGCGGCCGGGGGATGCTGCGGCTGGGCGCGGAGGTCGATCGCGTTGCGGATGGCGGCGAGGCGCTCGCCGCCATGGACGAGGGGGGCGCAGGCGCGTGCCTCGTCGAAGCCGGTGCCGTAGCTCTCGAGCAGCGTGTCCACCTGCATCTGGGCCACGTCGGCGTTGGCGAACCAGTGGCGGTTGCCGCAGTCGAGCCAGCTCTCGGCCGCCGCGCCCTCGGCGAGGACGGCGTCGTGGTCGGCGAGCTCGATGTGGAGGTAGGTCACCTCGGCCAGGTCACGCTCGACGGTGATGGAGGTGCCGTTCACCAGCAGCCGCGCCGGCACGAGGGCGCCATCGAGCAGGAGGCAGTGGTCGGGCGAGACGAGGAGGTCGCGATGCGGGGTTGCCTCTCCGAGCGCGCCGGCGCGGATGCGCACGGGGGCGAGGGCGTCGGCCGCCGGATTGCCGGCCAGGGCGATGCGGCGCTGGCCGATCCAGAGGACGGGCTTCATCGGCGCGCCGCGACCGGAGACGGTGGCGACGAGGTCGCCCGAGCGTAGCGCCTCCACCGGCTTCTCGCCGAGCGAGGTCAGGATCCGCGTGCCGGCAAGGAAGCAGACGTTGTTCGGGTCGTCGGAGATGCCGCCGCCCGAGTCGGTGAAGAACTCGATGCCGGTGATCGTCACTGTGCCCGCCGGCTGCGTCACCTGCGCAACCCAGGTGTTCTCCGCACCCGGGACCCGGGTGAAGACGACGTCACCCAAGCCGGTGATGTCGAGCGTGTCCTGGCCGGCGCCGCCCTCGATGAGCTTGATGCGGTTGTTCGAGAAGATCAGGTCGTCGCCTGCGCCGCCGTCGATCGTGTCGCCGGGACCGGCGGTGTTCGGGCCGGGGCGGATGGTGTCGTTGCCGTCCCCGCCGAAGAGCAGGTCGTCGCCTGCGCCGCCGTCAATCGAGTCGGCGCCGCCGCCGCCATAGATCGTGTCATCGCTGCCTCCGCCGGAGAGCGTGTCGCGGTCGGCCGTGCCACCCGCAGCCGGGTCCGTATTCGCCCCGGAGGCGCCCAGGATCACGTCGCCCTGGCTCGTGCCGGTGATGCTTTCGGCCGAGCCTGTCCCGACGAGGGTCGTCGCGCCGCCGCCAGTGCCTGGAATGGTCGTAACGCTCATGCCAGCGTCCTTCTCGCTCGACCGCCTTCCGCGCGCCGCACCGTTCTCCGTCGCGTCATCTGCACGAACTCGCGCAGTGACAGCAAAAAAGAGATGCGCACGCGGTATCGGGCCAATTCGTAGAGGAACCGCCAAAACGTTACCACTTCGCTACGGTTGTGTTTTTCACCACGCCACGTCGGGTTGGTGCGTGGTGCCGGCGTCGCGCGGCTCGCTCTGCCCGCTCACCACCCCCGGCACTGCCCGGCAGGCTGCGCCGATGCCGTGTTCTTGCCGGGGCGAGGGCAACGGGATGGTTGCGCGCGGTCCTGCCCTGCCCGCCCTGCCACCATCGCCGGATCCCGGCCAAGGCCGTCGCCCGTAACGACCCTGCCGCGCGCCGCCCGATGCGTGGGCGCTCGCCGTGCAACACGACGAGCGTGCCACGGCAGCCGGCGCTCCCGGACGAGAGGCCGACGGTGCTCGGCCCTGACCACTCACTCTTTGCGGCAGGCGAGTGCGAGCCACATTGCCTCGCCTGCCGGCTGGTGCGAGACGAGGACGCATGAACACGATCGTGCTCGATCCCTCGGCCCGCCCCGTGGACGCCGTGATCGCCGCGGCGCGCGGCTTCCTCGGCGAGCGGATCTCCACCAACGCCACGGTGCGCGAGCAGCACAGCCGCGGCGAGGACAATTCCGCGCCGACGCTGCCCGACGCCGTCGCCTTCGTGCAGACCACGGAAGAGGTCTCGCGCCTTCTCGCGCTCTGCCACCGGCATGAGGTACCGGTGGTGCCCTTCGGCGCCGGAACCTCGCTGGAGGGACACGTCAACCCGGTGCGGCGCGGCATCAGCCTCGACCTCTCGCGCATGACGGCGATTCTCAAGGTGAACGCCGAGGACATGGATTGCCTGGTGGAGCCGGGCGTCACGCGCCAGGCGCTGAACGACCACCTGCGCGACCAGGGCATGTTCTTCCCCGTCGATCCGGGCAGCCACTGCACGCTGGGGGGCATGGTGGCGACGCGTGCGTCGGGCACCAACGCCGTGCGCTACGGCACGATCCGGGAGAACGTGCTGGGGCTCGAGGTGGTGCTGGCGGACGGGCGCGTAATCGAGACCGGCGGGCGGACGCGCAAGGCGGCCAATGGCTACGACCTGACGCGGCTCTTCATCGGCAGCGAGGGCACGCTCGGCGTGGTGACGAAGGTGCGGCTAAGGCTGCACGGCATCCCGGAGGCGATGTCGAGCGCGGTGGTGCAGTTCCCGACGCTCGCGGGCGCCGTCGAGAGCACGATCGAGGTGATGCAGACCGGCATCCCCGTCGCGCGTATCGAGCTCCTGGACGACGACATGATGGCGGCCTCCATCGCCTATTCGAAGCTCGAGGGCTATGCGGTCGCGACCACGCTGTTCCTCGAGTTCCACGGCACCGAGGCCGCGGTGCGCGAGCAGGCCGAGGCGGTGGAGGCGATCACCGCGGGCCATGGCGGCAGCGGCTTCCAATGGGCGACCGACCCGGCGGCGCGCGCCAAGCTGTGGAAGGCGCGGCATGACAGCTACTGGGCGGGCGTCGCGTCGAAGCCGGGCTGGAAGGCGCTGACCACGGATGTCTGCGTGCCGATCTCGCGGCTCGCGGAGGCACTTGTGGGCGCGAAGGAGGAGGCAAAGGCGCTCGGCCATCCGACCTGCATCGTGGGGCATGTCGGCGACGGGAACTTCCACCAGATGGTGCTGTATGACCCGACCGACCCGGGGGGGCTGGAGCGGGCCTGGGACATGGATCGGCGGATCGTGGAGCGCGGGCTTTCGCTGGGCGGAACCTGCTCGGGCGAGCATGGCATCGGACTCGGCAAGCGCGAGTTCCTGGAGCGCGAGCATGGGCCGGAGGCGCTCGCGGTGATGCGGGGGCTGAAGGCGGCGCTGGATCCGAAGGGGATCATGAATCCAGGGAAGATGTTCAGAAATTAGGATGCCCTCGAACGCCGGGCGGCCGCTCCGCGGCCTTGGCTTCCGCGCAGGCTGCTGTCACGCCGGCAGCGGCGCTGGTTGGTGCGTGGCGCGCCTTCGCGGGCTCGACCCCCTGCGCAGGCCGCTTCGATGACTCAGACTGTCGGGGTCGCCCTGCCGATCCTCGTTCTCTGCCTTGGCCACGTATTCTCGAACGCGGTGCGGACCATCCCGGCGATTGCGGCGGACGTGCTCACGCGCGATCTCGGGATCAGCGCGGAGACGCTGGCGCAGCTGACCGGCGCCTTCCCGCTCGCCTTCGCCGCGGTGATGATCCCGGTCGGCATCGCGCTGGACCGGCACGGGGTGAAGCGCGTCTCGCTCTTCCTGCTGACGGTCGCCGGCTGCGGCGCGGCGATGGCGGCGCTGGCCACAGGGCCGTGGTGGATGCTGCTGGCGCAGGTGGTGCTCGGCGCGGGCTGCTCGGGGATGCTGATGTGCCCGATCACCTTCGCGGCGCGTGCGCTCTCCACCGCGCGCTTCGCGACCTGGTCGGGGATCATCCAGGCGGTCGGCAACACCGGCATGCTGCTCTCGGCCAGCCCGCTCGCGCTGCTGATTGAGGCGACGGATTGGCGCGCGGGCTACTGGGTCTGCGCGGGGCTTGCCGCGCTCGCGATCGCGGCGGTCGCGGCGCTGGTGCCGGCGGTAAGGCCGGAGGCGCGGCCCTCGCGCGGGATGCTGCGCGACGCCGGCGAGGTGCTGGCGATGGCCTGGCAGCCGAACCTCCGCGCGGTGACGGTCTTCGTCTTCGCCTCCTTCGCCGCCGTGCTCGGCCTGCGCGGGCTGTGGGGCGGGCCGTGGCTGATGGAGGTGAAGGGCCTGCCGCGGGTCGAGGCAGGGAACATCCTGCTCGCCTGCACCGTCGCGCTGACGGTCGGGCCGGCGCTGGCTGGGCTGGTGCTGCGGCGCTTCGGGCGCGCGGGGGGGCTGCTGGCCGGAAGCCACATCCTGGCGGCGCTGCTGATCCTGCTGGTCGTCGCGGGCGGGCCGGGCGGCGCCGTGTCGCGCGCGCTCGGGCTGGGTGCGATGCCGGCTGGCTACGACCTCGTGCTGCTCGTCGGCTTCGGGCTGGTGATCTCCTTTCAGGTGATCGGCTTCTCGCTGGTGCGCGCGGCGGTGCCGGCCGACCAGGCCGGGCGCGCGCTGTCGGCGGCAAATCTCTCCTTCTTCCTCGGCGCTGCGGTCCTGCAGGGTGTGTCGGGCGTGATGGCGGGCTGGGGCGGCGTCGGCGCGGCGCTGGCGACCTTCGCCGCCGGGCTGATCCTCTGCTCGGCCGGCTTCCTGGCGTTGCGGCGGCGGGGCTGACCTTCCGGCGCAAGCCGCGTTACGCTGGGCAGAGGAGGACCCGCCCCATGCTCCGGAGCATCCTGGTCGCGCTGGACGACACGCCGGGCGCGGTCGCCGCGCGCGACGCCGCCATCGCACTCGCACGCGCCACCGGCGCGAAGCTGACGGCCGCCGTCGTGCTCGACCGACCGCACACGCAGAACCCGCACGAGGCGGTGCCGATCGGCGCCGGCGCCTTCAAGGCGCATCGCGATGCGGTGCTGACCGAGCAGGCCGAGCAGGACGCGAAGGCCGCGCTGTCGGACTGCGCCGCCGCGGCCGGCGGCCTGTCCTACGAGACGCTGCGATTGGAGGACGCGCCGGAGCCCGCCCTGGTGAAGGCAGGCGCGGCGCATGACCTGATCGTGCTGGGGCGCGACTGCACGCTGGGGCGCGAGAGCGCCGATGGCGGCGTGGCGCCGGTGATCGAGGCGCTGCTGCGCGACGGCGCGCGGCCGCTGCTCGTCGTGCCGCCGGGCGCGACGCTGCGGCTGGAAGGTCCGGTGCTGGCGGCCTATGACGGCTCGGCGCCGGCGCGCGAGGCCTTTCACCTGTTCGCGCTGCTGGGGCTGGATGCGGGCCAGCCGGTGCAGGTCGCGGCGCTGGGTGCGGGGCGCGAGGATGCGCTGAAGCTCGCCGAGGAGGGCGTGCGCATCCTGGCGGCACGCGGCATCGCGGCGCAGCCGATGCCGCTGACGGGGCGCGACGTAGCGGAGGTGGTGCTGGGCGCGGTCGTCGCGTCGGGAGCGCGGATGATGGTGATGGGCGCCTTCGGCGGATCAAGCCTCGTGCGCATGCTTGTGGGCAGCACGACCGACGTGCTGCTGCGCGACTGCCCGGTGCCGGTCTTCGTCACGCGCTGACGGTGACGACGCCCTTCTTCAGCAACGCGGCGATCTCGGCGTCGGTGTAGCCGAGCTCGGCGGCGATCGCGGCCCCGTCCGCGCCGGGCGGGCGCAGGTCGCCGGCGCCGCCGGGGCGTGCGCCGTCGAGCGCGAGGGGCAGCGCGGGCAAGGAGGTCGTCGTGCCGTTCGGCAGCGTGACCGGCACGAGGCCGCCGGAGCCGGCGAGGTGCGGATCGTCGAAGAGGTCGGCCGGCTTGCCGATCGGCGCGAAGGGCAGGCCGAGCGTCTCGCAGCGCGCCATGAGATCCGCCTTGCTGTGGCGCTTCAGCACCTCGGCGATGCGCGGCAGGGTGCGGCCGCGCGCCAGCACTCGTTGCTGCTTCGTGGCGAGCGACGGGTCGGTGGCGAGGTCCGCCAGGTCGAAGGCCTTGCAGAAGGCCGGCCATTGCGTGTCGGTCACGACGCCGACGAAGACCTGCCCGCCATCGGCGGTGTCGAAGATGTCGTAGACCGGCCAGGCGGGGGTGCGCACCGACATCGGTGGCGGCGCGCTGCCGGTGATCGCGGTCTGGGCCATGTGCTGCGCCATCAGCAGCGCGACCGTTTCGAAGAGGCCGGCCTGGACCTCGCCGCCGCGTCCCGTCGCCTCGCGCTCGCGCAACGCGGCGAGAATGCCGATGACGGCCGAGAGCCCGCCCATGATGTCGATGACGGAGCTTCCCGCGCGCAGCGGACGGCCCTCCGGCCCGGTCATATGGGCGAGGCCGCCCATCATCTGCACCACCTCGTCGAGGGCCGTGCGGTGCTCGTAGGGGCCGGGCAGGAAGCCCTTGCAGGAGCAGTAGATCAGCCGCGGGTTCTCCGCCGAGAGCTCCGCATAGCCGAGGCCGAGCTTCGCCATCGCGCCGGGGCGGAAGTTCTCGATCACCACATCGGCGCGCGCGAGCAGGCGCCGGACCAGCGCGAGCCCCTCCGGCGCCTTCATGTCTACGCAGAGGCTGCGGCGGCCGCGGCCGAAGGCGGCGTGGAAGCCGGTGCCGGAGCCGGTGAGGCGACGCGTCGTGTCGCCCCCCGGCGCGGGCTCTACCTTCACCACCGAGGCGCCGAGATCGGCGAGCGTCATGCCGACGGTCGGGCCCATGACCATGTGGGTGAACTCGACGACCTGCAGGCCCTTGAGCGGCGTGGGCGAGGTCATGGCGACGGGATCTCGGCGGCGAGCAGACAGCCGGAATCGCTTTCCGTGATCACGAGGGTGCGGCCGTCGGGGGCGAAGGTGCAGTTGGTCGGCATGCGGCCGAAGGGCGTGCAGTCCACGCGGTGCGTGGGGACGCCGTGCGGGTCCACCACCCAGACCTGGCCATGGCCGGGGTTGGCGACGAAGAGGCGGTCATGCGCGTCCACCGCCAGCCCGTCCGGGCCGGAGGTGCCGGCCGGCGCGCGGAAGAACAGGTTCGCCTTTCCCACCACCGCGTCATCGCGCAGGGCGAAGCGCCAGACCTCGCAGCTGCGCGTCATCGCCACCAGCAGATGCGTCGCGGCGCGGTTGAGGACGAGGCCGTTCGGGCTCGGCCCGTTGGAGATCAGCCTGTCCAGCCGCCCATCCGGATGCAGGCGCCAGACGCGCCCGGTCGGGTCCTGCAGCCCGGTCTGGCCCTGGTCGGTGAAGAGCAGCGATCCGTCCGGATGCGCGATCACATCGTTCAGGCCGCGGAAGCCCTCGGTGAGCACGGTCTCAAGAATCGGCGCCATGGCGCCGTCGCGCGGGTCGAGGGTCAGCAGGCCATGGCGATAGTCGGCGACGACGAGCTCGCCTCCGCGCGCGGCAAGGCCGTTCGGCCATCCCTCATAGTCGATCACCGCCTCCCAATGGGTGCCGGCGACGCGGAAGACGCGGCCCTGCGGGATGTCGGTGCAGAAGAGGTTGCCGGCGGCGTCGAAGCAGGGGCCTTCGAGGAAGCTGTCGATCGGCGCGCCGCCGCGATTGGCCTGGGCCCAGGCGGAGGGCTTCGGGCGCCGCAACGCGTCGGGCAGGCGCGAGAGCAGGGACGCCGCGATCGGGCGTGGCGGGTCGAACCACATGGGGCGGCAAGGTGACCTGCCCTCCCCTTGCGGTCCAGCCGCCACGGTCGCAGCTTCGTGGGACCATGCCGAGGACCCTCTTCCGGAAGATCTGGGACGCCCATGTCGTGCACCGCCGCGACGATGGGCTCTGCCTGCTCTACGTGGACCGGCACTATTTCCACGAGGGCAGTTTCCACGCCTTCAACATCCTCCGCGCCCGCGGGCTGAAGGTGCGGCGCCCCGACCTGTCCTTCGGCTTTGGCGACCATTACGCGCCCACGCGGGCACGCGAGACGGGCGCGATCGCGGATCCGGAGATCCGCGGCATCATCGAGACCTTCGAGCGCAACGCGCGCGAGGCCGGCATCCGCGCCTTCGAACTGGCGGACCCGATGCAGGGCATCGTGCACGTCGCGGGGCCGGAGCTCGGCCTGACGCTGCCCGGCATGACGGTGGTCTGCGGCGACAGCCACACCTCGAGCCACGGCGCGCTCGGCGCGCTCGCCTTCGGGATCGGGGCGAGCGAGGTGGCGCATGTGCTCGCCACCCAGACGATCTGGCAGGCGATGCCGCGGCAGATCCGCGTGACCTTCGACGGCGCGGCCGCGCCGGGGGTGACGGCGAAGGACATGGCGCTTGCGCTGATAGCGCGGATCGGCACCGGCGGCGCGGCGGGGGGCGCGATCGAGTTCGCCGGCGCGGCGGTGCGGGCCCTGTCGGTCGAGGCGCGGCTGACGCTCTGCAACATGGCGATCGAGGCCGGGGCACGGACGGGGATGGTGGCGCCGGACGAGGTGACGGCGGCCTGGCTCGCCGGGCGCCCCTTCGCGCCGGCGGGGCCGGACCCGGCCTGGCGCGCGTTGCACAGCGACACGGATGCGACCTTCGATGCGGAGGTCGCGCTCGATGCCGGCGCGATCGCGCCGATGGCGACCTGGGGCACGAGCCCGGAGGAGGCGGTGCCGCTGGCCGGCCGCGTGCCGCGCGCGGAGGATGCGCCGGACGAGGCGCGGCGCGGCGCCTGGCGGCGGAGCCTCGACTACATGGGGCTCGCGGGCGGGGAGCGTCTGGCCGATGTGCGGCTGGACCGTGTCTTCCTCGGCTCCTGCACCAATGCGCGGCTGGACGATCTGCGCGCCGCGGCCGCGGTGCTGAAGGGGCGGCGGATCGCGGTGCCGATGCTCGTCTCGCCGGGGTCGAGCGCGGTGAAGCGCGCGGCGGAGGCGGAGGGGCTGGACCGGATCTTCACCGCAGCGGGGGCGAGCTGGGAGGAGAGCGGCTGCTCGCTCTGCGTCTCCATGAACGGCGATTCGGTCGGCGAGGGCGAACGCTGCGCCTCCACCTCCAACCGCAACTTCATGGGGCGGCAGGGGCGCGGGGCGCGCACGCACCTCGTCTCGCCGGCGTCGGCGGCGGCTTCGGCGCTCGCCGGGCGGCTCGTCGCGGCGGAGGGCTGAGCGTGCCGGAGCCCTTCACGACGCTGACCGCGATCGCGGCGCCGCTCGAGATGTCCAATGTGGACACCGACCAGATCATGCCGGCGCGCTTCATGCGGCGGCCGCGCGATGAGCGCTACGCGACCTACGGCTTCCACGACCTGCGCTTCACGCCCGACGGCGCGGCGCGGCCCGACTTCGTTCTGAACCAGCCGCCCTTCGACCGCGCCGCCATCCTGGTGGCACAGCGCAACTTCGGCGTGGGGTCGTCGCGCGAGGCGGCGGTCTATGCGGTGCTGGCGCTCGGCATCAGATGCGTCGTGGCGGAGAGCTTCGGCGACATATTCTTCAACAACGCGCTGAAGAACGGGCTGCTTCCGGTCCGGCTGCCCGCGGCAACCTGCGACGGGTTGCGGGCCGCGATCCACGACCAGCCGGCGGTGATGCTTCGCGTCGACCTCGAATCGCAGAGCCTTACCGGACCCGATGGCCGGTCCCATATCTTCGAAACTCCGCCCTTCGCGCGCGACTGCCTGTTGCGCGGATTGGACGAGATCGGGTTGACAATGACTCTGATGCCCGAGATCGAGGCCTTCGAAACATCCCGGCGCGGCTGACGCCCGAACCGGGCCGTCATCCTTCACTTGACGTCAGCGGCAGGACGCGTCTGCCATGCCGCGCTCTCTGGACGCCCCGTATGCCCAATCTGCGCGCCGGCCTCCTGGCCGCCCTCCTGCTCCACGCCGTACCTGTCGCCGCGCAACCCGGGCCGCAAGGCCCGCCCGCCGTCGGCGTGATCACGGCCGAGCGCAGGCCGATCACGGAGACCACCGAATTCATCGGGCGCGTCGAGGCGATCGATCGCGTGGATCTGCGCGCCCGCGTGACAGGCTTCCTGCAGGAGCGCCTGTTCCGCGAGGGCCAGGAGGTCACGGCAGGCCAGGTGCTGTTCCGGCTGGAACGCGCGCCCTTCGAGGCGGAGGTGGCGCGCGCCCAGGCGCAGGTCGCCGCCGCGGAAGCCGAGCTCAACAACGCCACGATCGCGCTGAACCGCGCGCGCGAGCTGGTGCGGACCCAGGCCGGCACCCAGGCGCGCGTTGACGACGCGACCGCAGCGCAGCGCTCGGCGCAGGCGCAGGTGCTCGGCGCCCAGGCGCAGCTGCGCGTGGCGCAGATCAACCTCGGCTACACGGAGATCACCGCACCCTTCGCGGGGAAGGTCGGACGGTCGAACTTCTCGCCCGGCGCGGTCGTCGGGCCCGATGCCGGCGCGCTGGCCACCGTGGTGAGCCAGGATCCGGTGCGCATCGCCTTCCCGGTCAGCCTGCGCACGGGGCTCGAGCTGCGGGAACGCTACGAGGGGCGCGGCGGGGTGGACGCGGTCCGGGTGCGCGTGCGCCTGGTGAGCAACCAGATTTTCGGCGAGGCAGGGCGGATCGAGTTCATCGACAACCAGGTCAACCGCGACACCGACACGCTGCTGGTACGCGCACGTATCGCGAACCCGCCGATCAACCCCGCGGCGAATGGCGGCGAAACCGACCGCCGGCTGATCGACGGCATGTTCGTGACCGTCTTCGTCGAGGGCGTGGAGCCGGTGCAGGCCGTGGTGATCCCGCGCGCGGCGGTGCTGCAGGACCAGGGGGGCAACTTCGTCTTCGTCGTCGTGGCGCAGAACCGCGCGGAGCGGCGCGTCGTGACGCTCGGCCGCAGCATCGGCGACCAGGTGGTGGTCGAGGCCGGTCTGCAGGGCGGGGAGACGGTGATCACCGAAGGCGTGCAGCGCGTCCGCCCCGGGCAGCCGGTCCAGGCGGCGCCGGCCGCGCCCCCCGCAGTGCGGACCGGGCCCGACGCCCAGGCGCCCCGCGGCTGACCGGCCCATGATCTCCGCCGTCTTCGTCGATCGCCCGCGGCTGGCGATCGTCATCTCCATCCTGCTGACGCTGGCCGGCGGCCTCGCGCTGCTGCGCATCCCGGTGGCGCAGTTCCCGAACATCGTCCCGCCCCAGGTCAGCGTCAGCACGGTCTATCCGGGCGCCTCGGCCTCGGTCGTCGAATCCACCGTCGCGCAGGTGATCGAGAGCGCGGTGAACGGTGTCGAGGGCATGATCTACATGTCCTCGAACAGCGCCAATGACGGCACCTACACGCTGTCGGTGTCCTTCGCGCTCGGCACCAACGCCGACATCGCGACGGTCAACGTCAACAACCGCGTGCAATCAGCCCTCGCCCGGTTGCCACAGGAGGTGCAGCGCGCCGGCGTCACGGTGCGCAAGCAATCCTCCGCCGTGCTGCAGTTCATCGCGGTGACGAGCGAGAACCCGCAGCACGACAGCCTGTTCATCTCCAACTACATCACCATCAACATGCTGGACCGGCTGGCGCGCGTGCCGGGCATCGGCCAGGTGCAGATCTTCGGCGCCATGGACTACTCCATGCGCATCTGGTTCGAGGTGGACCGGCTGATCAGCCTCAACCTGACGCCAGCCGACGTCATCGGGGCGATCCAGTCGCAGAACGTCCAGGCCGCGGTCGGCCGCATCGGCGCGCAGCCGATCTCCGACGATCAGCAGTACCAGATCAACCTGCAGACCCAGGGGCGCCTGTCCACGCCGGAGCAGTTCGGCAACATCGTGGTCCGCGCCTCTGCCGATGGGGCCTTGCTGCGCGTGCGCGACGTGGCGCGTGTCGAGCTCGGCGCGGCGCGGATGGACACGGAGAGCCGACTGAACGGGCGGCCGGCGGTGACGGTCGCGACCTACCTCTCGCCCGGCGCGAACGCCGTGACGGCGGCGGGCAACCTGCAGCGCACGCTCGACGAGCTGTCCCGCCGCTTTCCGGAGGGCATGCGCACCCAGGTCTTCTACGACACCTCGACCTTCGTCGTGGAGACCATGCACGAGGTCATCAAGACGCTGCTCGAGGCCTTCGTGCTGGTGGTGATCGTGGTGCTGCTGTTCCTCGGCAGCTTCCGCGCCACGATCATCCCGGTCATCGCCGTGCCGGTCAGCCTGATCGGCACCTTCGCGGTGCTGCTGCTGGTCGGCTTCTCGGCCAACACCGTCTCCCTCCTCGCCATGGTGCTTGCGATCGGCATCGTCGTGGACGACGCCATCGTGGTGGTCGAGAACGTCGAGCGCGTGATGGAGGAGGAGCCCCATCTGACGCCGGCCGAGGCGACGAAGAAGGCGATGTCGCAGATCACCGGGCCGATCATCGCGATCACCCTCGTGCTGCTGTCGGTCTTCGTCCCCGTCGGCTTCATCCCGGGCCTGTCGGGCGTGCTGATGGCGCAGTTCGCGGTCACCGTCTCGGTCGCGATGGTGATCTCGGCGATCAACGCGCTGACGCTCTCGCCGGCGCTCTGCGCGGTGTTCCTGCGGCCGCATCACGGGCCGCGGCGGGGCATCCTGGCGACCGTGATGCGCGGCATCGACTGGGTGCGAGACCGCTACGGCGACATCGTCGCGCGACTGGTGCGGGTCTCGATCGTCTCGCTTCTGCTGACGGCGGTCTTCGCGGGCGGCACGCTGTGGCTGTCGAACCGCACGCCGCAGGGCTTCCTGCCAGAGGAGGACCAGGGCGCCTTCTTCGTGCAGACCCAGCTGCCGCAGGGCGCGAGCCTGTCGCGCACCCGCGCGGTGGTCGAGCAGATCGAGGGCATGATCCAGGGCACGCCGGGCGTGGACCGCGTGCTGTCCATCGTCGGCTTCTCCCTGGTGGATGGCGGCGCGCAGTCCAACTCCGCCTTCTTCGTGGTGCGGATGAAACCCTTCGCCGACCGCACGACGGCGCAGGAGAGCGTCTTCGCCGCGATCGGGCAGGTCTTCGGCGCGACGCAGCAGATCCGCACCGCCAACACCTTTGCCTTCAACATCCCGCCGATCATCGGCCTCGGCACCGGGTCGGGCTTCCAGATGCAGTTGCAGAACCTGGAAGGCCGCCCGCCGGAGGAGATGGCATCGGCGATGCTCGGCCTCGTCGTCGCGGCGAACCAGGACCCGCGGCTGGCGCGCGTCTTCTCGACCTTCGCGGCGAACACGCCGTCGCTGTTCCTCGACGTGGACCGCGAAAAGGCGCAGGCGCTCGGCATCCGGATCAGCGACATCTTCGTGGCGCTGCAGACCACGCTGGGCGGGTTCTACATCAACGATTTCAACCTGTTCGGCCGGTCCTGGCAGGTGAACATCCAGGCCGAGGCGCTCGACCGCGACGACATCCCCGACCTCTGGCGCATCCATGTGCGCAACAGCCGGGGCGAGATGGTGCCGCTGCGCTCCGTCGCCGATGCGCGCATCGTGCTCGGGCCGCAGACGATCAACCGCTTCAACAACGTCCGCTCGGTCGCTATCCAGGGCGCGCCAGCTCCGGGTGTCTCCTCGGGCGCTGCTCTGGCCGCAATGGAGGAGATCGCCGAGCGCGTGCTGCCGCAGGGCTACGGGTTCGAGTGGACCGGCACGGCCTTCCAGGAGAGGCAGGCGGCGGGGCAGACCGGCATCATCCTCGCACTTGCAGTGCTCTTCGCCTTCCTCTTCCTCGTCGCGCTGTACGAGAGCTGGGTGATCCCGGTCCCGGTCCTGCTGTCCATCGCGGTCGGCGTGCTGGGGTCCTTCGCGGCGATCCGGATCGCGGGCATGTCGCTCGACATCTATGCGCAGGTCGGGCTGGTGGTGCTGATCGCGCTGGCGGCGAAGAACGGCATTCTGATCGTCGAATTCGCCAAGGAGCAGCGCGAGGCCGGAAAGTCGATCCGCGAGGCGGCGGTGATGGGCGCGCGCCTGCGCTTCCGAGCGGTGATGATGACGTCGGTCGCCTTCATCCTCGGGCTGGTGCCGCTGATCATCGCGACGGGCGCGGCCTCGGCCTCCCGCCGCGCCGTCGGCACGCCGGTCTTCGGCGGGATGCTGGCGGCGTCGATCATCGGGATCTTCATGATCCCGATGCTCTACGTCATCTTCCAGGCGATGCGCGAAAAGGTGAAGGCACGCTTCCGCAGCGAGAAGCGCCCAGTGGTCGCCGAGTAGGTCAGACCCGGATGGCCCGGAATGTGTCCAGGCTATCCGCGTCTGGCTTTGGTTGGAGCCGGCGATTCAAACGGCGACCGCCCCCGCCGTGCACGGTCAGGCCGATTGCGGGCTAGCCGCCGGAGGAGCCCGTCTCCTCGCCGCGCAGCGCCGGCAGGGTGCCGAGCGCCTCGCCGGCCGCGGCGCGGGCCGCGGCGGGGTCGGTGGTCTCGTCGCGCAGCGCGGCCATCGCCTCGCTGACCTCGCGCACCGCCGTCTGCCAGGGGACGCCCTGGCGGGCGTCGGCGGGCAGGCGGAGCATCGCGCGCTCCACCTCGTTCAGCGCCTGGCGCAGCCGCGACATGGCCATGCTGCGCGGCAGGGTGCCCTCGTCGAAGCGGGTGATGGTGTCGCGCAGCTCGCCCTCCGCGTCTCGGAGCGCGCGCAGGGCCTCGGTCTGGGTAGCGGATTGCGCGAAGGCGGGGACGACGCCGGGCAGGCCCGACAGCAGATGGACGGCCAGGGCGGCGCGGATCATGCGCATCGGCGGGTCTCCCTCGGAACCGGTTGCGTCGCGGCCGGGGTCGGCCAATGGACAGCGCCGCGCAGCCCGGGCAGGCGGGCGACGCGGGGTCCTCGTTGCGCCGAACGCGTGCCGCGGGGCCCGGTTGCCCCCTTCCCGAATGGCCCGAAGCCGTCAGATGATGGGCCGGACACGGAGTTGGGGACGGAAGCCATGGCAAAGTTCGGCCTGAGCCAGTCGGTGCGGCGCGTCGAGGACCCTCGGCTGCTCACGGGACAGGGGCGCTACACCGATGACATCGGCATGCCGGGCCAGGCGCATGGCGTGGTGCTGCGCAGCCCGCACGCCCATGCGCGCATCGCCGCGATCGACACGGCGCCGGCGCTCGCGGTGCCGGGCGTGCTCGCGGTGATCACGGGCGCGGACCTCGAGCGGGCCGGGCTGGGGCCGGTGCCCTGCGTCATTCCGCTGAAGAACCGCGACGGCACGCCGCGGGCCGAGACGCCGCGGCTCGCGCTCGCGACCGACACCGTGCGGCATGTCGGCGATCCGGTCGCCTTCGTCGTGGCGGAGACGCCGCAGGCTGGACGCGACGGTGCCGAGGCGATCCTCGTGGAATACGACGTGCTGCCCGCCGCGACGGACCTCGCCACCGCGCATGAGCCCGGCGCGCCGCCTGTCTGGCCGGAGGCGGCGAACAACATCGCCTTCGACTGGGAGGCGGGCGACAAGGCGAAGACCGACGCCGCCTTCGCGCGCGCGGCGCATGTCACGCGCCTGACGGTGGTGAACAATCGCGTCGTCGTGGCGTCCATGGAAGCCCGCGCCGCGGTCGCGGCGTGGGAGGGCGAGCGGCTGACACTGCACACCAACACGCAAGGCTCGTGGCTGGTGCGCAACCTGCTGGCCAACATCGTCTTCAAGATCGACCCGGCGACCGTCCGCGTGGTCACGCCCGATGTCGGCGGCGGCTTCGGCATGAAGCTCTACCTCTATGCCGAGCACGTGCTGGTCGCCTTCGCGGCGCGTCAGGTCGGGCGGCCGGTGAAGTGGGCGTCGGAGCGGACGGAGGCGTTCCAGTCCGACACGCATGGGCGCGACAACATCACGCTCGGCGAGCTGGCGCTGGACGCGAATGGCAGGTTCCTCGCGTTACGGACGAAGAACTGGGCGAACATGGGCGCCTATCTCAACACCTTCGCGCCCTTCATCCCGACCGGTGCGGGCACCAAGGTGCTGGCGAGCGTCTATGGCTTCGAGGCGATCCACGCCAACGTGCTCGGCGTGATGACCAACACGGTGCCGGTCGACGCCTATCGCGGCGCCGGGCGGCCGGAGTCGAACTACATTGTGGAACGGCTGATCGACACGGCGGCGCGGGAGCTCGGCATCGACCGCGTCGAGCTACGCAAGCGGAACATGGTGCCGCAGAGCGCCATGCCCTACGTCACTGCCATGGGCCAGCGCTACGACAGCGGCGACTTCTCGACGCTGTTCGACGCCGCGCTGAAGAAGGTCGACTGGGCCGGCTTCGAGGGCCGCCGCGCGGAAGCGGCTCGTCGCGGGAAGAAGCGCGGCATCGGCGTCGCATACTACCTTGAGGCCACGGGCGGCGGGCCGACCGAGAACGCCAAGGTCGTCTTCGCCGAGGACGGGATGGTCGATGTCTATGTCGGCACCCAGAGCACCGGCCAAGGCCACGAGACGGCTTATGCGATGCTCACCAGCCACGAGCTCGGCGTGCCGGTCGAGAAGATCCGCGTGCAGCAGGGCGACTCCGAGACGCTGCCGGATGGCGGCGGGACGGGCGGGGCGCGCAGCCTCTACTCGGAAGGCCAGGCGATCCTGGTGACGACGGCGAGCGTGATCGAGAAAGGCAAGCAGGCCGCGGCGGAGCACCTCGAGGCCGCGGTAGCCGACATCGAGTTCACGCCGGGCGAGGGCCGCTTCGCGGTGGCGGGCACCGACCGGGGCGTGGGCATCCTTGACCTCGCCGCGGCGCAGCGGAAGCGGGTCGCGGCAGGTCAGTCCGCAATCCTTCTCGACGCGATGGAGACGGCAAAGATCGAGGCGCACACCTTCCCGAATGGCTGCCACGTCGCCGAGGTGGAGGTGGACCCGGAGACGGGGATCGTTACCGTGCCGCGCTACATCGTGGTGGACGATGTCGGCCACGCGCTGAACCCGCTGATCGTGCGCGGCCAGGTGCATGGCGGCGTGGCGCAGGGCCTCGGCCAGGCGCTGTTCGAGCGGACGGCCTACGACAACGGCTCGGGCCAGCTGCTCTCAGCGTCCTTCATGGATTATGCGCTGCCGCGGGCGGAGGACCTGCCGGACATCGACGTGGACCTGATCGAGGTGGACTGCCAGACCAACCCGCTCGGCGTGAAGGGCGCGGGCGAGGCGGGCGCGGTCGGCTCGCCACCGGCGGCAATAAACGCGCTGGTGGATGCGCTGGGCGGCGTCGTGGTGGACATGCCGGCCACGCCGGAGACGGTGTGGAAGGCGCTGCACGCCGCGTGACGCCCGGCGCCGCGCCTACTGGAAGACGAGGTTGACGAGGCGGCAGGTGTCCACCTGCCGCCGTTCCTCGGCACGGCCATCGGCCCAGACCACTCGCACGTCGTTCACGCAGTCGTCGAGGACGAGGCTGACCGGCAGGTGCGCGCCGGGCTGCAGCGGCTGCTGCAGGCGCTGCTGTCCCCAGGTCGTCTCCCGCGCCGAGGACACGTAGATCTCGCGCATCGGCTGCGCCCCGCGGTTCACCAGGTTGAAGGACGGGTTCGCGCCGGCGCCGCCCTGCCGCGGGGTGGCCGGCGCGGCCGTGCCGAACACCATCTCCGTGATGCTGCAGGTGTCGGTGTTGCGCCGCTCCTCGGGGCGGCCATCGGCATAGACGACGCGCACATCCTGCCGGCACCCCGCCGCAGGCGCGATGCGGACGGCAAAGGATCGTCCGTTCGGCAGCACCTCGGTGCCGAGCAGGTCACGGCCCCAATTCGGCTGCGCGACCGGCGAGACGTAGATCTCGTTGATCGTCTGGCCGCTTCGGTTGACGAGGTTGAAGGACGGATCAGCCGGCTGCGCGCGCAGCGGCAGGGGCGCCAGCGCGAGGGCGGCGACGATCAGCGCGCGACGCAACGGCATTCCGACAGCTCTCCGGTCCATTCCGGCCCTGAGGCTAGACCGAAAGCAACGCGCCTTTGAAGGCGGTCAGACCGCCGCCGAGCGCGGTCCGAGGGACTCGACAGCGGGCGGGCCGTCCCACCCGGCCACCTCCTCCATCGCGTCGCGGTCGAGGATGTCGAGGCGTCCCTTCGTCAGCGTGGCGATGCCGTCCTTGCGCAGCACGGCAAGCGCACGGTTCGCGTGCTCGACCGACAGGCCGAGTGCGTCGGCGATGTGCGCCTGCTTCAGCGGCACCGCCGCGCCACGCGCGTCGCCGCCGCCGCGCCGCTGGATGCGGCCATGGATCTCGAGCAGGAGATGCGCAACGCGTCCAACGGCGTCACGTCGCCCGAGGCTCGTCAGGCGCTCGCGCAGCCTGGCGCGGTCGCGCATCAGGCCCTCGGCGTAGGACATGGCCAGCCCCGGGTCGCGACCCATGAACTCACAGAGCCGTTCGCGCGAGAGAATGCAGAAGGAGGCATCGGTCAGCGCCTCCACCTCGGCGCCATCCTCCGAGCGCTCGACGAGGTCGCCAGGCAGGTGAATGTCCAGGATCTGCCGCCGCCCGTCCGGCGTCGCGGTCCAGGCAAAAGCCCAGCCGGCGTAGAGCGTGAAAACACGATCGCGGATCGCCTCGCCCGCGCGCACGAGGCGCACGCCGGAGCGGACCTTGGCAATCTCCCCAACGCGGGCCTGCGGGATCACCCGGAACAGGGCGAAAGGCCGGACGGCGCAAGCCGCGCAGGCGCCCGGCAAGGGAGTGAGCGTGCTGGTCCGACTCATATCCGACGTGTTCTCTTCCCCAACTCACGTCGGATCTGCCGCCGCAGGAGCCTTCCGACAACTGTAAGCTAGTGCGGCGAGCGCCCCGAGAAAATGTGATTCTGCTTCATGTTCGAAGGTTCAAGCCTGGGTTGGGGGTTGGCCGCCCTGGCTCCATCCTGGGCTGCGCGCTTGCCCGTACCGTGCCGCATGCCACCATTGCGGCGAGGGCGCGTCTTAACGCAGCCCCTTGGGGAAGAGACATGGCCGGATTCGCCTCCACCAACGACCTTGCCGAGAAGAACGTGTCCTTCGACGAGCTCGGCCCGGGGCTCTACGCCTACACCGCCGAGGGCGACCCGAATTCCGGCGTGATCGTCGGCCAGGACGGCGTGGTCGTCGTGGATGCACAGGCGACGCCCGCCATGGCCGGGGACGTGATCGCGCGGATCCGCACCGTCACCGACAGGCCCGTCACGCAGGTCGTGCTGAGCCATTACCACGCCGTCCGGGTGCTGGGCGTGGCGGGCTACGGCAAGCCCGCGGTGATCGCCTCGGACGCGACCCGCGCGCTCATCGTGGAGCGCGGCCAGCAGGACATGGACAGCGAGATCGGGCGTTTCCCGCGTCTGTTCCGCGGCAAGGAGACGATCCCGGGCCTCACCTGGCCGACCCACACCTTCCACCGACGCATGACGCTGTGGCTCGGCGCCAAGGGGGGCAAGGATATCGAGGCGCAGGTCATCCATGTCGGCCGCAGCCACACCGCCGGCGACACGGTGGTCTGGCTGCCGAAGGAGAAGGTTCTGTTCGCCGGCGACACGGTGGAGTTCGGCGCCACGCCTTATTGCGGCGACGCGCATTTCGCCGACTGGCCGGCCACCCTCGATGCGATCAGCGCGCTCGGTCCTGAGAAGATGGTGCCGGGCCGTGGCCGCGCGCTGCTGTCCAGGGCCGAATGCGCCGAGGCGATCGCGGGCACGCGGGCCTTCACCTCCGACCTCTTCGACCGCGTGCGGCAGGGCGTCGAGAAGGGCTGGGAGCTGAAGGCGATCTACGACGACGCTATGGGCTTCATGCGGCCGCGCTACGGCCATTGGGTGATCTTCGACCACTGCATGCCCTTCAACGTCACGCGCGCCTTCGACGAGGCGAAGGGCCTCGACCACCCGCGCATCTGGACCGCCGAGCGCGACGTCGAGATGTGGCGCGCGCTGGAGCGCGGCACCGAGATGAAATCGGCGGAGGTGAAGGGCTGAGATGCCGGGCAGCTACACCAACCCGCGCTACGCCCCGGCACCGATCCCCGCCGCCGAGGAGCGGCGCGGGGTCGTCGTGGCGGGCGGCGGGCTGGTCGGGCTGACGCTCGCGCTCGACCTGGCGCGGCAAGGCGTGAAGGTGGTGGTGCTGGACGACGACGACACAGTGTCGTTCGGGTCGCGTGCCATCTGCTTCGCGAAGCGCACGCTCGAGATCTACGAGCGGCTCGGGCTGGGCGCGAAGTTCCTCGAGAAGGGCATCACCTGGAAGACGGGCCGAGTCTTCCACCGCGACCGGGAGGCCTATGGCTTCGACCTTCTGCCCGAGGAGGGGCACGAATACCCCGCCTTCGTGAACCTCCAGCAGTACTACGCCGAGGAATGGCTGGTGGACGCTTGCCGCGACGCGGGCGTGGAGCTGCGCTGGAAGCATCGCATCGGCGCGGTGACGCCGCGCGAGGACGGCGCGACGCTCGCCGTCGAGACGCCCGAGGGCGCCTACGTCCTGCATGCCGATTGGCTGCTCGCCTGCGACGGGGCGCGCAGCTTCGTGCGCGAGAGCATGGGCCTGCCCTTCACCGGGCAGGTCTTCCGGGACCGCTTCCTGATCGCCGACGTCGTCATCAAGGGCGATGTCGGCTTCCCCACGGAACGTTGGTTCTGGTTCGACCCGCCCTTCCACCCGGGCCAGTCGGTGCTGCTGCACAAGCAGCCGGACGATGTGTGGCGGATCGACTTCCAGCTCGGCTGGGACGCCGATCCCGAGGAGGAGAAGCGGGCGGAGCGCGTGATCCCGCGCGTGCGCGCGATGCTCGGCGAGCACGTCCCCTTCGAGCTGGAATGGGTCAGCGTCTACACCTTCCGCTGCCGCCGGCTCGAGCAGTTCCGTTATGGGCGCGTGATCTTCGCGGGCGATGCCGCGCACCAGGTCAGCCCCTTCGGCGCCCGCGGCGGCAATGCAGGGGTGCAGGACGCCGACAACCTCGCCTGGAAGCTCGCCGCCGTACTGCAGGGCCGCGCGCCGGAGGCTCTGCTCGACACCTACGATGCCGAGCGCATCCCGGCGAATGACGAGAACATCCTCAACTCGACGCGCAGCACGGACTTCATCACGCCGAAGGACGAGGCGGCGCGGGCCTATCGCGACGCGGTGCTCGAACTCGCCGCCCGGCACGCCTTCGCGCGGCCACTGGTGAATTCGGGCCGCCTGTCACGGCCGCACCGCTATGTCGCAACACCGCTGAGCACCCCGGATGACGGGCCCGGCGCGGGCCCGGGCTCGCCGGCGCCGGATGCGCCGGTGATGCGGGCGGGCCGACCGGACTGGCTGCTGCGCCACCTCGGCCACGGTTTCCAGTTGCTGGTCTTCGGGCCGGTGGACACGGCGCTGGTGCAGGCGCTGCCGGATGGGCTGGAGCCGATCTTCGTCACGGACTATAAAGCGCGGGGCGCGCTGTGGGATCACAGCGGGCTCGCGCGGGCGCGCTACGGCGTGCTGCCGGGCGGGGCGGTGCTGCTGCGCCCGGACCAACATGTCGCCGCCCGGTTCGACACGCCCGATCCCGCCGCGATCAGGGCAGCCCATGCACGCGCACTGGGCTGGAAGGGGGCGGCATGAGCCTCGACACGCGGCCGAGGCTGGCCGATCCGGACGCGCTCTTCGCCCTGCTGGTGGAGGCGCATCGCGGGCTGGATGCGGAGGCGTCGCGGCGGCTCGACGCGCGCCTGGTGCTGATCCTTGCCAACCACATCGGCGATATGGAGACGCTGCGCCAGGCGGTCGCGCTGGCGCGCGAGGCGGGCTGAGGCTCAGCGGCGTGCGAGCGCACGCTCCAGCGCGGCAAAGGCGTCGGCCAGCGCCGCCTCCATGGCCGCAGCCGACGCGGTCGCATCGGCATCGCGTGAGAGCAGCGCGCGGCCACGCACGTCGAAGGGCAGGACGACGCGCGAGGCGCTGCCGGCCTCACGCAGCAGCACGCCGGCGAGCGCCGCGCGCGCCTCGCCGGCCTCCGGCGCCGCTTCCAGCGTCGTGAGCTGCGCCTCGATCGAGAGCGGCGCCTCGCCCCGCGTGCCCGGCGCCAGCACTGCGGAGAACAGGCCGGAGGCCTGCAGCCAGGCGCGCAGGGCAGCGTCCGCAAGGTCGCCAGGGGGTGCGATCCACTGGTCGTACACCGCGATGTCGTAGGAGCCGTCGGCCTGCGCGGTCCGCAGGCCGAGATCCTGGACGCCCGGCACGGCGCGGAGCTGCCGGAGCAGCACGACCGCGGCACCGCGCGGCGCGGCGCGGCTGACCGGACGCCGCGGGGAGAGGTCGAAGCGGCGAACCGGCACGGCCGGCCGGTCCGGGAAGATGGAACACCCCGCCAGGAGCGGCAGGGCGAGCAGCAGGCGGCGTCTCATCGGCGGCGATCCGGGGGCGGCGGCGGGGCGCCGAGGAGGAACTGGGAGGGCGAGGTCCGCAGCGCATCGGCCGTGGCCCGCAGGCTCGCGGTCGTGGCGCGCAGGTCCTGCAGGATCGGGATCAGGTCGGCCTGCACGTCCGTCGTGGTCTCGCGCGCCGTGCGCATCGTGCGTTCGAAGCTCTGCAGCGTGCCGGGCAGGCGCTCGGCGGAGCGCCGCAGCTCCTCGGCCGCGGTGGCGGCGCTGCTCAGCGCGCGGCGGAGCTCGGGCGCGCTCGCGACACCCTGCGCGGCTTCCGCGGTGCGGCGGAATTCGGTGAGCGTGCGCTGGATCTCGCCACCCTCCAGCACGCCGCGCACCTGCGCCATGGTCTGCGCCGTCTCCCGCAGCGCGGTCGCAAGGTCGCCTTCGGTGGTCTGGCGGCTGAGGTTCGCGACGAGCGTCGCGAGGTCGCTCGCGATCTGCTCCAGCGGCACCTGCGACAGACGCTCGACGATCTGCTCCGCCGCGCCGCGCACCTGCGCCACGGTCGAGGGGATCGAGGGGATGACGGTGTAGGTCGGCGTCCAGGGCACCTCGAGCGGCGGGAAGCGCTCGGGGTTCGGCACGAAATCGAGCTCGACATAGTTCACGCCGGTGATGCCCTGCGCGGCGATGCGGGCGCGCAGGCCGAGGCGCACCGCCTCCGCCGTCCGCGGCACTTCGCCGACCTGGGCGGTGTCGATCGCGAAGCGGATGAGGACGAGCTGGAACGCCTCGGTGAAGGCGACGCCCTCCGCCCGGCGATACTCGGTGGAGGCCAGGCGGATCTCGGTGACGCGGCCGATCTGCACGCCGCGGTAGCGCACCGGGGCGCCAGGATCGAGCCCTTGCACGGATTCGGCCGAATAGGTCTCGAACACCGTGACCGGACCCTGGCCACGCCCACCCGCCAGGAAGATGACGAAACCGGCGGCCAGCAGTACGCCCGCCACGACCAGCATGCCGACGCGGAGATACAGCGTCCCGGCCTTCATGCCGCCTCGCGTCGGAAGAAGGCGCGCACGGTCGGGTGCGTGCTCTCGTCGCGCAGCTGGCGCGGATCGCCTTCCGCGATCATCCCCTGCGCCTCCCGGTCCAGCATGATGCAGCGGTCGCCGATGGCGAGGATGGAGGCGAGCTCGTGCGTCACCACCACGAACGTGGTGCCGAGCGTGCGGGCGAGGTCGCGGATCATCTCGTCGAGGCCTGCCGAGGTGATCGGATCCAGCCCCGCGGAGGGCTCGTCGAGGAAGAGGATCGGCGGATCCAGCGCCAGCGCGCGCGCGACCCCGGCGCGCTTGAGCATGCCGCCCGAGACCTCCGACGGCAGGCGCGACGCGGCCTCGGACAGGCCGACCAGCCCGAGCTTGACGCGCGCCACCTCGCCCCGCGGCTCCGGCCGCAGCGAGGTGTGCTCGGCCAGCGGCATCTCGACATTCTCCAGCAGGGTCTGCGAGCCGAACAGTGCACCCTGTTGCCACATCACACCGATCCGCCGCAGCAGCGCAAGCCGCGCCGCCCCGTCCGCCGACCAGACATCGGTGCCGAGGATGAAGACGCGGCCGTGCCGCGGCGGCACCAGCCCGATCATCATCTTCAGCAGCGTGGACTTGCCGCAACCGGACCCGCCGAGGATCACGAAGACCTCGCCGCGCTTCACCTCGAAGGAGACATCGCGGAACAGCACGCGTTCGCCGAAGGCCGCGGTGAGCCCCTCGGCTTGGATCACCGCCTCGGCGTCAGGGGCGGCGGTCACAGGCCGAGCCGTTCATAGGCTACGGCGAACAGACCATCGAGCAGGATGATCGACACGATGCCGCCCACCACCGCCGAGGTTGCCGCATCGCCCACCGCGCGCGGCCCGCTTCCCGCGCCCAGCCCCGCCCGGCAGCCGATCGCCGCGATGGCGAGGCCGAAGAAGCAGGCCTTCACCAGACCGCCGAGAAGGTCGGAGGTGGTCAGCCACTGGCTCAACTGCTGAAGGACCGTGGTCAGGGGGAAGCCGAAGAGGCCCATGATGAGCGACATGCCGGCGAGGCCGGCGAGGGTCAGCAGCAGCGACAGCACCGGCATGACGAGGATGCCGGCCAGCACGCGCGGCAGGACGAGAAGGCCCATCGGGTCGATGCCCATGATCCGCAGCGCCGCGACCTCCTCGTTCACGCTCATGGTGCCGAGCTCTGCCGCATAGGCGCTGCCGGTGCGCCCGGCGAGGATGACGCCGGCCATCAGCGGGCCGAGCTCGCGCAGCAGCGAGATGCCGACGAGGTTCGGCACGAAGATCTCCGCGCCGAAGCGCCGCAGCGGGATCGCCGACTGGAAGGCGAGGATCACGCCGAGCAGGAAGCCGAGCAGGATCGTCAGCGGGAAGGCGCGGGTGCCGGCCTCGTCCAGGTGCCGCAGGACCTCGTTGAAGCGCAGTCGCCAGGGGCGCAGCAGGGTCCCGAGCAGGATGACGGTGAGCTCGCCGAGGAAGGCGACCGAATCGAGCAGGCCCTGGCCGCCATGCCAGACCGTCTGCCCGATGCGCGCGACCAGCGGCAGGCGGCGCTCCGGCTTCGGCCGTGGCGCGTCCCGGGCCTGGCGCACGCGCGCAAGCACGTCCGCAACACCCGGCCCGGCGCCGCGGATGGTCGTGCCGTGCCCGGCGGCCTCGGCGGACAGGACGAGCGTGGCGCCGGTCGTGTCGATCGCCTCGAGCCGCCCGAGATCGAGCACCACCGGCCCGCCGGCGGCCTCCTTCATCAGCCGCGGCCAGAGCTCGGCAGCGCTCGGCGTGTCGAGACGGCCGGAGAGCGCAAGGACGGTCGTGCCGTCCTCCCGCCGGACCTCCAGCGCAGCCCCGGGCGTCGTTGCGGCCTCCACCATGGGGGCATCCATTCTGCCTGCGGTTCGCGCGGTCAAGCGGAAGCCAGGGCAGCGCGCGCCGCAGCCTCGCCGGACAGCCAGGCGCCGCCGACCGTGCCGGCGAGCGTCGCGTGACAGGCCTCGCCGGCGAAGACGAGACGGCCGCCGGCGAGCGGCGCGGCCAGGATACCCCGCGCGCCGGCAGCACCGACGCGCGCATGGCTGTAGACGCCGCGCGAGAGCGGATCGCGCCCCCAGCCCGACACCAGCGCGCCGCGCCGGAAGGCTCCCGGTGCGGCATGGCCGAGGCGCGCGGCGATCTCCTCGCGCAGCAGCGCTTCCGCCGCCGCGGAGCCGGCGCGCTGGATGTCGGGGGCGAGGTCGGCACCGATCCAGGCGCTCGCAACCGGCTGGCCCTGGGGCCAGAAGGTGATCGGCACGAGCGACTCGCCGGGCGCGACCTGCCGGTCGGTGGAGGCGTGGTCCGGCAGCCCCAGCCGGTCCTCCCCGGCCGCGTGCAGCGCGACCTTGATGGCGTGGCCGAGCGGCAGGTCGTGCGCCGCCTGCTGGACGGCGGAAGGCAGCGGCGGTTCGAAGCGGATCACCTCGGCCGCGAGCAGCGAGGTCGGCAGCGTGCAGATGACGGCGCCGGCCCGCAGCGTGCCGAAGCTGCCCTCCGCCACCGCCCCCTTCCCGCCCCATCGCAGGGTGGTCACGGCGGCGTCGCAGGTGATCGGCAATCCTTCGCTGAGGCGCGCGACCAGCGCGCCGAGCCCGCCCTCCGGAAGTCGGTTGCCGCCGGACAGCAAGGTGGCCTGGAAGTCGCGCAGGCTCACCGCGTTCAGCGGCGCAGCGGCAATCACCGGCCCCTGCCATTGGCCGACCGTGGCGTCCCAGGGGCCGTCGCGCGGCACCGCCTCCGCGACCGGGACGTCCGGCCCGAGGGACGCGGCACGGGCTTCGACCGCCGCCTCGAAGGCCGACCAGGCCACGTCATAGGCCGCGTCCTCGGCCGGCGTGATGCGCCGGCCGGCGATGAAGGTCATCTCGCGCCGCGCGGCGTCGCTGTCCACGAGTTGCACGCCGAGTTCGCCCGCCAGCGTCACCAGCGGGTTCCGCTCGGCGGCATGCAGCCAAGTCGCGCCGAGATCGAAGGGGGTGCCGAGCGAGCGGTCGGTCAGGGCGCGGCCACCGATCCGGCTGCGGGCCTCCAGCACGCGGACGCTGCGGCCGGCGGCCAGGACCGCTCGCGCCGCCGCGATGCCGGCCGCGCCCGCGCCGATAACCACGATGTCGCAATCCATCCCTGCATCACGCCCGGCCGTGGGCGCGGGTTCAATCCCGGCTTTGTTACACCGTCAGCCGTGCGCCGGAGATCTCGACAAGGCGGCGCCAGGTCGGCGTGTCGCGGCGGATCAGCTCGGTGAGCGCCGCGGGGCTGTCGCTCGTCGTCGGCAGGAAGCCCATCTGGCGGAAGCGCTCCACGAAGGCAGGCTCGCGCGCGACGGCGGCGATGGCGGCGAAATGGCGGCCGACGATCTCGGGCGGCGTGTCCCGCGGTGCCATCAAGGCGTTCCAGGTCGTCACGTCGAGATCGCCGAGGCCGACATCGCGGAAGTTGCGCATGCCGGGCACGCCCGGGATCAGGGGGAACTCATCCGCCGAGGAGACGGCCAGGGCGCGCAGCCGGCCTTCCGCGACATGCGGCAGCAGGATCGTGGGCACGTCGAACATCATGTCCACGGTCCCGGTCAGCATGTCCTGCAGGGCCGGGGCGCCGCCGCGATAGGGCACATGCGTCACCTCCGCCCCGCCCATGGCGCCGAGGGCCGAGATCAGCAGGTGGCTCGTGGTGCCGGCGCCCGAGCTCCCGCCGCGGAGCCCGCCGGGGTTGGCGCGCGCCCAGCGGATCATCGCGCCGAAATCCGTCCAGCCATTCCGCCGCGCCGTCTCCGCATTCACCACGCAGAGCTGCGCGCCGGAGGTGATCTGTGTCACCGGCGTGAAGTCGCGCTGCGGATCATAGGGCACACGATCGTAGAGCGTGGGAAAGGCGCAGAGCGCGGAGACGCCGATCACGCCAAGCGTGGTGCCGTCGGGCGCGCTGCGCGCGACGTTCTCGGCGCCGAGCATGCCGCCCGCGCCGCCACGATTGTCGACCACCACCGTCTGACCGGCGAGATGCGGGGGCAGCCGGTCGGCCAGGAGCCGGCCGATCAGGTCGATCGCACCGCCAGGGACAAAGGGGACGACGATGCGCAGCGGCCGCGCGGCACCCTGGGCACGCGCGACGGAGGGCAGCGCGAGCGTGCCGCAGCTCAGCAGGAGGTGACGTCGGAGCATTCCCGGTCTCTCACTGTCGTGTTCCGCCCGGCACTGTGACGGGGCCGCCCGGGGCCCTGCAAGCGCCATGCCTCAGGTGGCGGGCAGGCGCTCCAGGGCGTGGATGAGCACGGCCGCCGCGACCGAGACGTTCAGGCTCTCGACGCGCCCGGAGCCGGGGAGTGTCACGCGGTGCGCGCAGGCCGCGACGGCGGCCGGCGTCGGCCCGGCCTCCTCGTTGCCGAGAACGAGGGCGAATGGCTTGCCCCGCGGCAGCGCCTCCGGCGCGACACCGCCCTCGGCGACGGCGGCGACCGTCGTGAAGCGCGGCGCGATCGCGCGCAACGCCACCGCGGGGTTCGATACGCGATGCAGCGACAGGTGCTCGAGCCCGCCTTCCGCCGTGCGGTAGGCCGCGTCGGACAGGCCGGCTTGGCGCGCATCTTCCGACAGCAGCAGCCCGGCGCAGCCGAAGAAGGCAGCGGAGCGTGCGATGGCCCCGAGGTTGTGCGGGTTGCCGACACCGTCGACCATCGGCAGGACCCTCGCTTTCAGGAGCGCCGGCGGGAAGGGCGCGCCGAGCTCCGGCACGTCCCGCACGGCGGCCACCGCGACGATGCCGCCATGATGGGTGCTGCCGGCGATGCGGGCGAGCTCCTCCGGCGGAACCTCGCGATAGGGCTTGCGGGAGGCGGCGAGCAGCTTGCAGAGCGGCCCCGCCTCGCGCCGTCGCGCCGCAACGTAGAACAGGCGCAGCACCGCATCGGGACGCCGCGCGAACAGCGCAGCGACGGCGGAAAGCCCCGCAATGCGTTCAGTCTCCGGCGGGCGGGCGCCGCTCATGCCGATGCGCGCAGGCTGCGCAGCAGCGCCTCGGGCACCTCGATCCCCTCGCGCGCGGCGCGCTCCGCGAGGTCGGCGCGCCGGCTGCCGGGCAGCCGCACCTCCGGATCGGCCAGCATCGCGCCGATCAGCACCTCGACCCGCTCCAGGAAGGCGTCACGCCCCGCCAGCGCCCCCGGATCGATGGCAAGCAGCATCTGGCCGAGCGCCGGGCGGTTGCCGGTTTCCTGGAAGAAGCTGTCCGCCTCGAAGCCGAAGGCGGCGCCGGTGAGCGCGCAGCAGAGCAGCTCCACCACGAGGGCGAGCAGCGCGCCCTTCGTCCCTCCCATCGCCAGCATCGCGCCCCCGAGCGCGGCCTTCGCATCCGTAGTCGGGTTGCCCTCGGCATCGAGCGCCCAGCCGGGCGGGATCGGCCTTCCCTCCTTCGCGGCCAGCATGATCTTGCCGCGGGCCACTTCGCTCAGCGCCACGTCGATGACGAGCGGCCCCGCATCGCGACGCGGGAAGGCGGCCGCGACCGGGTTCGTGCCCATCAGCGCGCGACGGCCGCCCGGCACGGGCATCGCGGCCGGCGAGTTCGTGAAGGCCAGCGCCACGAGGCCGCGCCGCGCGAGGGCGGCGACCGGCAGCCCCATCGCCCCGGCATGATGGCTGTTGGCGATGCCGATGCAGGCGACGCCCTGCGCCAGCGCACGTCCCGCAGCCTCCTCCACCGCAAGGGCGAGCGCGGGATAGGCGAGGCCGTGCCGCGCATCCACCAGCGCCGCACCGCCGCGGGACGCGACGACCGCCGGCTCCGCCGCACCGTCGGCGCGGCCGTTCCGGAGGAACGCGGCGTATTGCGGCACGCGCGACAGGCCGTGGCCACCCTGCCCTTCCGCTTCCGCCGCCACGAGTGCCGCAGCCGTCAGGGCCGCCATGCGCGGATTGGCGCCCGCTTCCGTCAGTGCGGAACGCGCGAGCGCCTCGGCTTCCGCCAGCGTCAGCCTAGGCATCAGGACGGATCTGCGCCTCGGTGACCAGCGTGGACCAGCGATCAGTTTCGTCCCGGACGAAGCGGGTGGAGCGCACGGCGTCCCAGCCGAGCACCTGGAAACCGGCGTCGCGCGAGCGCCGCACGACATCCGCATCGCCCATCGCCGCGACCACGTCGCGTTCGAGCCGCGCGAGCAGGGGTGCGGGCGTGGCGGCCCCGGTCAGCACGGCCGTCCAGTTCGTCATCTCGAGCTGCGGCAGGCCGAGCTCGCGCACGGTCGGCACCTCCGGCACGAGCGGATGCCGTTCGGTGCTGGTGATGCCGAGCGGCCGGAGCCGGCCGCCGCGGATCTGCGCGAGGCATTCGGGCAGGTTGCTCACCATGAGGTCGAGATTGCCGGCCGCCAGATCGGTCACGCTCGGCGCGCCGCCCCGGTAGGGCACATGCACGATGCGGTCGCCCGCATTGGCGGCGCGACGGAACAACTCGAGCCCGAGATGCGGCGGCGAGCCGTTGCCGGAGCTGCCGCCATTCAAAGAGCGCTCGCGCGCGAGCTGCACGAGGTCGCCGAGGCTGCGCGCCGGGCTGCGCTCCGCATTGACGACAACGACGAGCGGCAGCGAGCCGAGCACCGAGAGCACGGCGAAGTCGCGCCGGAAGTCATAGGGCGCGTTCGGAAACAGCGTGGCATTGACCGCGTGGGTGAGGGTGATGGCGAGGAGCGTGTGCCCATCGGGTGCTGCCTTCGCCGCGGCATCGGCGCCGATCAGCGCGTTGCCGCCGGCGCGGTTGTCGATCACCACGGCCTTGCCCCAGGTCTCGGAGAGGCGCTGGGCGAGGATGCGCGCCATGATGTCGGTGAGCCCGCCGGGCGGGAACGGAACGATGTAGCGGGGATTCCGCTCGGGGAAGCCGGCCTGTGCGCGCGCCAGCGACGGCAACGTGAGTCCGGCAAGCACCAGGGTCGTGCGGCGGCGCAACATTGGACTTTTCCTGCGACGTTTCCTCGGCAGAAGAGTGGCGCGCCACCGGTGCCGCAGGCAAGGGAGGGCGCTAGGCCAACGAGGCGTGAAAACGACGCATCACGCGGATGGTGTCGGACCTCGCGCCGAGCTCCGTCACATCATGCGCCGCGCGCGCGGAGCACGCGACCACACGACCTGGATGCCAGGAGTCCATCCTCCCGGCGGTCTCGACGTGGCGCCCTGCTGCGGGCGCCGCGTCGAGAGGCAGGTGTTTCAGACCGGCGGCACCAGCGCCGCATAGGCGGCGGCGGCGGCGAGAAGAGCGGCAGCGGAGAGAATCGTGAGGCGAAACATGGCGCCCTCTGTTGTTCTTGCGGGGGGAAGAAGGCTGCGGGGGGCAGCCGCGAAAGACGTTCGTCATCCGCAAGCAAAGGCTAGCAAACTCCGGCGTCTCGCAGATCGGTTCTATCGATCACGAAACGGTGAGGCAAGGGCCTAAGTGCTTCCGAATGTTAACGAATTTCCCGTATCATGCGTCTCAATTCGCGTACATCGCGCGCCTTGGTTGAAGCTCATGCGCGGCTTACGTCCCGGTGCGCTAGACCCTCCGACATCTCGCGCAGCGCGTGCCAGGAACGCCGGCATGCGCTTTCGATCCGCGCCACGGGTTGCGTGACGAAGAGCATTGCTCGCGCATGCCGCGCGGCTGTTCGCTTCGGAGATCGGAAACGGTGAGGTGGGCTGGCCTGCGCAGCGGAGTTGCAGGCGGGGCGCTGCGCAGAGAGCGGTTGCGAATTGGCGCGCACAACCATGACCGAGTGCAACCGTATCAAGTTTTAGCCAACTGCAGCCTTCTTGACGCCGGTCGCATCCACGGCGGGGATCGCCATCCGTGCCGCGGCTGTGGGGTGACCGGCGCGCCGCGTCCTCGTGGACGAAGTCGCGGCGCGCCTGCGACGCTCACGCGCTTTCGTAGAGGCGTGTCAGCGAGAACTCGCGGTGTCCGAGGAGTTCGGCGGCGGTGAGTTCGCCCTCTGCGGTGCGCAGCATGCACTCCAGCAGCGCCTCGCCCGCGTCGTCCAT
>Ga0164290_1000452_pt1 | contig 132540 bp, 115 predicted proteins | sample Micstemetagenome_FD_108782 | JGI IMG/M metagenome (GOLD analysis project Ga0164290, IMG submission 108782) | Contaminated culture microbial community from soil near Moab, Utah, USA - Microcoleus steenstrupii SON62 (Illumina Assembly) | ecosystem: Environmental > Terrestrial > Soil > Soil crust... | reverse complement strand
GCGTCGGCGTGTCGTGGATGGATCTCGGCGACAAGGACAAGGCGCGGCAGCATCTGCAGCGCTTCGTGCTCGACCGCCGCGCCAACCCAGGCAACGTCGACGACGCCCGCAGGCGCCTGAAGGAACTCGGCTGAGCGGGGGGCGCCCTAAACTGCGCGCCCTTTCTTGATCGAGCGCGCCCGATGTGGGTTCATGACCTGAAGCCCGTGGCCCTGCAACTGGGCCCGGTGAGCATCCACTGGTACGGCCTGATGTACCTGCTGGCCTTCGGCCTGTTCTTCTGGCTGATGAAGCGCCAGATCGCCAAGCCCTGGCACGCGGCGCAGGGCTGGTCGGCGAGGGACATCGACGACCTGCTGTTCTTCGGCGTGCTCGGCGTCATCATCGGCGGCCGGCTGGGTCAGGTGGTCTTCTACGAGCCGCTGCACTACCTGGCCCGGCCGCTGGAGATCCTGATGGTCTGGAAGGGCGGCATGTCGTTCCACGGCGGCCTGCTGGGCGTGATCGTCGCGCTGGCCTGGTTCGCCCGCAGCCGTGGTCGCAGCTTCTGGGTCGTCACCGACATCGTCGCGCCCTGCGTGCCGACGGGCTTGATGGCCGGTCGCATCGGCAACTTCATCAACGGCGAGCTCTGGGGGCGCCCGGCCCCGGCCGATCTGCCGTGGGCGATGGGCTTCCCGCAGGCGGGGGATGTGATCGCACGCCACCCGTCGCAGCTCTACCAGGCGCTGGCCGAAGGTCTGCTGCTGTTCCTGCTGTTGTGGTGGTTCGCGAGCCGGCCGCGCCAGCGCGGCGCGGTCAGCGGTGCGTTCCTCATCGGCTACGGCGTGCTGCGCTTCCTGATGGAGTTCTTCCGCGAACCCGACCACTTCGACTTCGGCCTGCATGCGTTGCCGATCAGCCAGGGCCAGAGCCTGTGCGCGCTGATGGTGCTGGCCGGCGTGGCGATCTTGGCCTGGAACCGCCGTCAGCCGGGAGCGCGCGCATGAGACAGATCTTCTTCGACACCGAAACCACCGGCCTGGACGCCGACAAGGGCGACCGCGTCGTCGAGATCGGTTGCGTGGAGATGCTCGACCGGCAACTCACCGGACGACACCTGCACATCTACCTGAACCCCGAGCGCGACATGCCGGAAGAGGCGTTCCGCATCCACGGGCTGTCGGCCGCCTTCCTGGCCGACAAGCCGAAGTTTGCCGAGATCGCCGACGAGTTCCTGGAGTTCGTCAGCGACGCCCAGCTGGTGATCCACAACGCCGCCTTCGACGTCGGTTTCATCAACGCCGAGCTGCGGCGTCTTCAGCGGCCGCTGCTGGCCGATTCGGTGGCCAGCGTGCTCGACACCTGGCAACTGGCCAAGGAGCTGTTCCCCGGCAAGTCGAACTCGCTGGATGCGCTGTGCCGGCGACTGGAGGTCGACAACAGCGGCCGGACCTATCACGGGGCGCTGCTTGACGCCGAGTTGCTGGCCGAGGTCTACATCCGCCTCACCCGCGGGCAGCACAGCCTGCTGGGCGAAGAGCGCAGCGAGTCGAGCGAGGTTGACGAGGCCGAGCTGGCGCCGTTCGACTTCTCGGCACTGACGCTGCCGGTGCTGTCGCCCACCGAGGCCGAGCAAGCGGCGCACCTGGCATTGCTCAAGGGGCTCGACAAGGATGCGGGCGGCGAAAGCATCTGGCGAAAGGCATTGCAGGCCATGGCATAATGCTGGGCTTTCCCGGGTACAGACCGGGCGGTTAGCTCAGCGGTAGAGCACTGCCTTCACACGGCAGGGGTCACAGGTTCGAACCCTGTACCGCCCACCACAGCGTGGTTTTCGGTCTGTTCGCCTGGGCGGTTAGCTCAGCGGTAGAGCACTGCCTTCACACGGCAGGGGTCGCAGGTTCGAACCCTGCACCGCCCACCAAAGACCCAGCACAGACCCGGCCTCGCGCCGGGTTTGTCGTTTCTGGCGCTCGGCCTCTGGCGCTGTCCGGTCTTCGTTCCCCTGTGAGATTCCGGCCGCTGTGGCGGGCGTAGTGCCGGTGCCCCGCGCTTGAACGCAAATGCTTTCCTGATCCGTTCAACGCCCCCGAACCAATGCGAACGCCTCGCCCGCACTGTGCAGGGTGGGGCGTTGATTGAACTGGTAGGTATCCCGGGCCAGGCGTGGAAGCTCGTGGGCCACATAGGCGGCTAGGTCCAGTGTGCTGACGTAGCCCTTGTTCAGCGCGTCGGCTCGCCCATCGAGCGCCTGCAGCACCACAGCCCATGTCCCTGATGACCCTCAAGTGCTTGCTGCTGGGGTGTAGACGCGCTGATCACGGTGCTGCCCACGGCCTGGGCCAGCACGCGCATGGCGCCATCGCCCGCGAGTTGCTTCAGATTGAGTGACGCCAGCATGGCATCGCCCATGGCGCCGGCATGGCAGGTGTCCATCAGCATCACCTTTCGCGCGGCCCCGACCGACCCCAGCAGCCTTGTGAGCTCACGCTGGCTCAGCGCGTCTCGGCGCAAATCGGCGAGGCCGACCTGCGCCACATTGCTGGAGACCAGGAAGAACTCCTGTTCTGCAGAGCCCTCTCCGACCACCGTGCCGTGACTGGCCAGGTAGAGCAGGAAGACATCGTTCGGCGCCAGTGCCCTGCACCTGACCGGGCCTTCCGGCGCCCAACCGGTGAGCAGCCGCTACGGCGGGCTGGCGTCCAGCAGGCTGATCGTGTCCTGGGCCTGCGCCGGCAGCAGCCAGGGCGCGATGGCCAGGATCAGGACGGTTCGCTGGGCTCGGCGCAGGTTCGACATCGGCGGGGGCAGAAGTGATGCGGCGGGTGGCCCGCTCAGCATAGGACAGCCGTCGGCCTCGTTGATGCGGATCGCCCCGGGGTGCCCAGCTGAGGCCGGGGGCTGTTGCCCGCTGCGGGTTCCTGCTGAGCTCAAAACGGGCGGCGCCGTCTAGGCTCGCGCGCATGCCGAACCAGGGAGCGGTTGCGCATGAGCCTTGATGCAAGCCGGTTGGGAGCCGACCGGGACGCCGCCGCTGACGGGATGGAGGCCCTGCGTCGCCGTGCCGAGCAGGCTGAGGCGGCGGCAGCCCAGCGTGCCGCCGAGCTGGCGCTGCTGGGCAGTGTCCAGTCGGCGCTGTCGGCACAGCTTGACCTGCAGGGGATCTACGACGCCGTGGGCGAGCAGCTGCGTGCGACCTTCGGGGGGCGAGACCTGTCAATCCGCATCGTCGATCGCGGTGCCGGGCTGCTGCACTGGCCCTATGTGGTCGAGAACGGCGAGCGCCTGCGGCTTGAAGCCACGACCTTGCGCGAGACCGGCTACGTCGCGCATCTGATGCGCAGCCGGCAGACCCTGCTGGTCGACGAGGACATGGCGGCCGCCGATCGGCTGTACGGCGGCTACACGGTGCCGGGCACCGGTGACGAGAAGTCCATGCTGATGGTGCCGCTGCTCGCCGCCGGCGAGGTCAGCGGCGTGGTCACGATGTCCGATCAGGAACGCGAGCAGGCGTTCAGCCCGGACGAGGTGCGCCTGCTCGAGACGCTGGCCGGCGCGCTGAGCAGCGCACTGGAGAACGCCCGCCTGCTGCGGGAGACGCAGCAGCGCAACGCCGAGCTGGCGGTCATCAACAGCATTCAGCAGGGCATTGCCGGCAGCCTGGACTTCCAGGACATCGTCGAGCTGGTCGGCGACAAGCTGCGCGCCGTGCTCGGCACGCAGGACCTCGGCATCATCTGGTTCGACGAGCCGAGCCGGCAGCTGCAGCACCTCTACATCGCCGAGCACGGCGTGCGCCTGACGCTGCCGCCGATGGACATCGCCGCCTCCAGCTCCTGGGCGACGCTGCAGCAGACCCGCCAGCCGCTGGTGCTGAACTCGGTCGCCGAGATGCAGGCCGCCGGCACGCGCACCGTGCCCGGCACCGACATGGCCAAGTCGGTGCTCAAAGTGCCGATGGTGCTGGGCGATCGAGTGCTCGGCGTCGTCGACACCGAGAACCACGAACGCGAGCACGCCTACGGTCCGGCCGAGGTGCGCCTGCTGCAGACCGTGGCGTCGGCGCTGGGCATGGCGCTGCAGAGCGCGCAGCGCTTCGACGAGGCGCAGCGCCTGCTGAAGGAGACCGAGCAGCGCAACGCCGAGCTGGCGGTGATCAGCCGCATCCAGCAGGGCATTGCCGGCTCGCTGGATTTCGAGGCCATCGTCAGCCTGGTCGGCGACCAGCTGCGCGAGGTCTTCGGCACCGGCGACCTCGGCATTTCCTGGAACGAGCCGGAGAACGGGACCTATCGCTGGATCTATGCGTACGAACATGGCCAGCGCCTCGACATTCCACCGCTGCCACTGGGCGAGCGGCATGTCACGCGGGCCCCGCCGCAGGTGCGCAACGGCCCGCAGATTGCCAAGGATCGGGCGAAGGCGCCAGGCACCGACCAGTGCCTGTCAATGCTGACGGTGCAGATCGTCGCCGGCGAGCGCGTGCTCGGCCATGTGAAGCTGGAGAACCATGAGCGCGAGAACGCGTTCGACGCCGGTGACATCCGCCTGCTCGAGACCATTGCCAGTTCGATGGGCATGGCGCTGCAGAGTGCGCGCCTGTTCGCCGAGACGCAGCGACTGCTGAAGGAGACCGAGAAGCGCAACGCCGAGCTGGCCGTGATCAACGGCGTGCAGCTGGGGCTGGCCAACAAGCTCGACGCGCAGGCGATCTACGAGCTGGTCGGCAGCAAGCTGCGCGAGCTGTTCGACTCGCAAAGCATCAGCATCGCCAGCGTGGACCTCGCCAGTGATCGCCGGCATTTCGAGTTCATGATCGAGCGCGGCCAGCGCCACCAGGTGCCCGACGGGCCGATCTCGACGCTGTTGCGCCATGTCATCGCCACGCGCGAGCCGCTGCTCATCAACGAGGACATGGACGTGCGGATGCATGAGCTCGGCATCGAGCGCATCACCATTCCCGGCACCGACCCGGCGCGCAGCCTGCTTCGCGTGCCGGTCCTGCTCGGCGGCGAGGTGGCGGCGATCATCGGGCTCGATCACATCGACCGCGAGCAGGCCTTCAGCCAGGCCGACGTGCGGCTGCTGACCACGCTTGCCGGCAGCATGGCGGTGGCGCTTGAGTCAGCGCGCCTGTTCGCGCAGACCCAGCAACGCGCCGACGAGCTGGCCACCGTCAACGCGCTCGGCCAGGCGCTGTCGAGCACGATCGACTTCGACGAACTGGTGCGCACCGTCGGCGAGCAGATGCGTGCCACCTTCCGCGCCGACATCGTCTACGTAGCCCTGGTCGACGAGGCGGCCGGTCTGATCCGCTTCCCTTACGCGCACGGCGACGACATCCAGCCGATGCCGCTGGGCGAGGGTCTGACCGGCAAGATCATCGAGACCGGCGAGGCGCTGCTGCTCAACGAGGACGTCGACGCCGCCGCGGCGGCGATCGGCGCCAGTCAGCAGGGTGTGAAGGCGGCCTCCTACCTCGGGGTGCCGGTGATCGTCGACGGCCGCGCGGTCGGCGTGATCAGCGTGCAGAGCACGACCCGTGAGGGGCGCTTCTCGGCGGCTGACCAGAGCCTGCTGTCGACGCTGGCGTCCGGAGTCGGCATTGCCATTCGCAATGCCCGGCTGTTTGCCGACGCGCAGGTCGCGCGCAAGCTTGCCGAGACCGCCAACGAGGCGAAGTCGGCGTTCCTGGCGACCATGAGCCACGAGATCCGCACGCCGATGAACGCGGTGATCGGCATGAGCGGGCTGCTGCTCGACACCGAGCTCAATGCCGAGCAGCGCGACTATGCGGCGACGATCCGCGACAGCGGCGACGCGCTGCTCACCATCATCAACGACATCCTCGACTTCTCGAAGATCGAGGCCGGTCGCATGGACATCGAGCAGCAGGCGTTCGAGCTGCGCGAATGCGTCGAGTCGGCGCTCGACCTGGTGGCGCCCCGCGCCGCGCAGAAGCGTCTCGACCTGGCCTATCTGTTCGACGGCGAGGTGCCGGTGGCGCTGCGGGGCGACGTCACGCGCTTGCGCCAGGTGCTGCTGAACCTGCTGTCCAACGCGGTGAAGTTCACCGACGCCGGCGAGGTGGTGCTGACAGTGGCGGCGCGGCCCATGGAAGGCGAGACCGAGCTGCTGTTCTGCGTCGCCGACAGCGGCATCGGCTTGAGCGAGCAGGGCATGGCCAGGCTGTTCCACAGCTTCAGCCAGGCCGACAGCAGTACCACGCGGAAGTACGGCGGCACCGGCCTGGGTCTGGCCATCAGCCAGCGCCTGGCCGAGCTGATGGGCGGCCGCATGTGGGCCGAGAGTGCCGGGCTCGGCCAGGGCTCGCGCTTCTACTTCACGATCCGTGCGGCCGAGTGCGCGCCCCCGCAGGGACTGCGACGCGAGTTCCTGGGCAGCCAGCCGCTGCTCAGCGGTCGCCGGCTGCTCGTCGTCGACGACAACGCCACGAACCGCCGCGTGCTGGCGCTGCAGGCGGCGAAATGGGGCATGGTGCCGCAGGACTGCGCCAGCGGTGCCGACGCCCTGGCCTTGCTGCAGACCGGCGCCAGCTTCGATGTGGCGGTACTCGACATGCACATGCCGGAGATGGACGGTCTGGAGCTGGCGCGGCAGCTCCAGCAGCTGCGGCCGCAGCTGCCGCGCGTGCTCTTCAGTTCGCTGGGCCGACGTGAGCTGGGCGACGCCAGCGAGCTGTTCGCGGCCTACCTGCACAAGCCGCTGCGTCAAAGCCAGCTGTTCGACACCCTGGCGACCTTGCTCGGTGATGGCGTACGCACGGAGTCCAGTGCCGCGACCACGGACCGACCGCGCCTCGACGCCGGCCTGGGCGAGCGCCACCCGCTGCGCATCCTGCTAGCCGAGGACAACGTGGTGAACCAGAAGCTCGCGCTGCGCCTGCTGCAGCAGATGGGCTACCGCGCCGACCTGGCCAGCAACGGCATCGAGGCCATCGAGTCGATCGCGCGCCAGCGCTACGACCTGGTGCTGATGGATGTGCAGATGCCGGAGATGGACGGGCTCGAGGCGAGCCGGCAGATCGTCGCGCGCTGGTCGCGCACGGACCGCCCGCGCATCGTCGCGATGACCGCCAATGCCATGCAGGGCGATCGAGAGTCGTGCCTGGAGGCCGGCATGGACGACTACCTGACCAAACCGATCCGGGTCGACGAGCTGGTGAGGGCGTTGCAAAGCTGCCCGGCCCGCAGCGACTAAGGCAATGGGAACTTCCGCATGGACTTGATCGATCTGAAAACCTTCAGCGAACTGCAGCAGAACGCGGGTCGGGAGTTCGTCACCGAGCTGGCTCAGACCTTCCTGGAGGAGGCGCCAGGCATGCTGACCGAGCTGCGCGTTGCACTGCAGGCTGGGGACGCTCCGCGCTTCCGGCGCGCCGCGCACTCGCTGAAGAGCAACGGCATGAGCTTCGGCGCCATGCCGCTGGCCGAGGCGGCGCGATCGCTGGAGCTCGGCGGCCTGCCGACCGATGCGGCGGCCCTGGACCTGCTGCAGTCGCTGTACGAGCGCAGTGCGCTGCGCCTGAAGGAGGTCGCCGGTGGCCGCTGACCGTCGCCGGAGCTCGGGTCGGCAGGCGCATCTGCTGGTGGCCGAGGACAACAAGGTCAATCGCCTGCTGCTGACGCGGAATCTGGAGATCCAGGGACACCGCGTCAGCTGCGCCGAGAACGGCCGGGTGGCGCTGGAGATGCTGCGCCGTGAGCCCTTCGACCTGCTGCTGCTGGACATGGACATGCCGGAGATCGACGGCTTCCAGCTGCTCGAGACCTTGCATGGCGATCTGCAGCTGCGCGATCTGCCGGTGATCGTGACCAGCGCGCTGGAGGGCATCGACAAGGTGGTGCGCTCGATCGAGCTGGGGGCCGACGACTACCTGCCCAAGCCGGTCAATCCGACGCTGCTGCGCGCCCGCATCGCCTCCAGCCTGGAGAAGAAGCGCCTGCGCGATCAGCAGAAGGAGCTGATCCGTCGCTTCGCGACCCGTGAGGTCGCCGAGGACCTGCAGGGGTCGGGCTTCAGCTTCGCTGGCCGCCATGTGAAGGGCACGGTGATGTTCGCCGACATCCGTGGCTTCACGCGCATGGTCGACACGCAGCCCCCCGAGGAGAGCATCGAGCTGCTGAACACCTACTACACGCTGATGTTCGATGCCATCAGCGGCCAGGGCGGCGTCGTCAACCAGATGATTGGCGACGGTCTGATGGCGATCTTCGGCGCGCCGCTGCCGCTGGCCCAGCCAGAGGCCGCCGCCGCCCGCGCGGCGCGAGACATGATGGAGCTGATCGCGTTGCTCAACGCCGAGCGCGCGCGCGAGGGCAAGGCGGCGATCGCGATCGGCATCGGCATCGCCAGCGGCGAGATGATCGCCGGCTACACCGGCACCGAGGCGCGGGCCACCTACACCTGCATCGGCTCGATCGTGAACCTGGCGGCGCGGCTGGAGGCACAGACCAAGGAGCTCGGTCACGGCGTGTTGATCGACGATCGCACAGCGCGTGCGCTGCATCCGGAGTTCCAGCCCGAGGAACTCGGACCGGTGACCCTCAAAGGCCTGGCCGAGCCGGTGCTCACTTACGCGCTGCGGCTGGACTGAAAAGTAAGACGCGGCCCGTGGGCCGCGTTCACAAGACTGGCGCAGAGGGCGGGATTGCCGGAGCTGGCGCTCCGTCCGAGTCTGCTGTGCGGCCTCGATCGAACCCTGAAAAAACTGGCGGAGAGGGCGGGATTGCCGGAGCTGGCGCTCCGTCCGAGTCTGCTGTGCGGCCTCGATCGAACCCTGAAAAAACTGGCGGAGAGGGCGGGATTCGAACCCGCGGTGGGCTGTTAACCCACACACGCTTTCCAGGCGTGCGACTTAAACCGCTCATCCACCTCTCCGGAAAAGCCGCGCATTCTATGCGGGCGGCTGCACCCGGCCAGGCACCGCGTGTTCGCGCAGCCATTCCAGCGGCAGAAATTCCAGGGCCCGCTCGTGCGTCGCCTCCAGCACCACCTGCGGCGCGTAGCCTGCCTCATAGGCTTCTCGCCAGCGGCTGGCGCAGACGCACCAGCGGTCGCCCGGCTTGAGGCCGGCGAAGCGCAGCTCGGGCCGCGGTGTGATGAGGTCGTTGCCGCGTTCGAGCTGGAAATTCAGGAAGCCCGGCGTGACGCGTGCGCAAACTAGGTGGCTGCCCTGGTCCTGCGCATCGGTGGCGCAGCAACCGTCGCGCCGCCATCCGGTCAGCGGGTCGAAGGAGCAGCTTTGCAGCGGCCCGCCCAGCACATTGCGCTGCTGCTCGCTCACGACGACTTCGCGCCCTTCATCAGCGCCATCGCGGTGCCGATCAGGCCGCTGACCTCGCTCATGTTGCCGGGCACGATCATGGTGTTGTTCTTCTGCGCCAGCTGGCTGTAGGCGTCCACCGCCTTCTCGGCGACCTTCAGCTGAACCGCCTGATCGCCGCCCGGCTGCTGGATCGCGCTGGCGATCTTCTGGATCGCGTCGGCGGTGGCCTCGGCCACGGCGGTGATTGCCGCCGCCTCACCCTGGGCCTTGTTGATCTCGGCCTGCTTCTCGCCCTCGGAACGGGCGATCGCCGCCTCGCGCTCGCCGGTGGCGATGTTGATCTGCTCCTGGCGGCGACCCTCCGACGCGGCGATCAGCGCGCGCTTCTCGCGCTCGGCGGTGATCTGCGCCTGCATCGAGTGCAGGATGGCCGGCGGCGGCGTCAGGTCCTTGATCTCGTAGCGCAGCACCTTGACGCCCCAGTTCAGCGCCGCCTCGTCGAGCGCCGACACCACCGACGCATTGATGGCGTCGCGCTCCTCGAAGGTCTTGTCGAGTTCCATGCGGCCGATCACCGAGCGCAGCGTGGTCTGGGCCAGCTGGGTGATGGCGATGATGTAGTTGCTCGATCCGTAGCTGGCGCGCATCGGGTCGGTGACCTGGAAGTAGAGGATGCCGTCGACGGTCAGCTGCGTGTTGTCCTTGGTGATGCAGACCTGGCTGGGCACATCAAGGGGAATTTCCTTCAGCGAGTGCTTGTAGGCCAGGCGGTCAATGAAGGGCACCAGCAGGTGCAGGCCCGGCGACATCGTGCGGTCGTACTTGCCCAGGCGTTCGACGACCCAGGCGTTCTGCTGCGGCACGATCTTGATCGCGCGGCTGATGAAGATGATCGCGATGACCGCGATGACGAGTGCGATTTCCATGATCCTGGTCTGCCTTCAGAGTGATTCGAGTTCGAGTTGGTTGCCGTGCAACTTGGCAATGCGATGCGGTCCGGGGCGGGCGGGCGCGCTGCCGACATAGCGTGCGCTCCAGTTGGCGCCCCGGTACTGGACCTGAGTCCGACCCTGCTCGTCCCAGGTCAGCACCTGCACCGTCTCGCCGATGTCGAGGTTGACGTTGCGGTCGGACTGGATGTCAGGCGCTTCGCCGCCGCGGCTGCGCCGGAACAGGTACCAGCCTGCCGTCGCCAGGCCACCGCTGGCTGCTGCAAGCACCACCTGCGCCGTGCCCGACAGGCTCAGATGCCCGGCCAGGGCGCCGGCGGTGGCACCCAAGGCCAGCATCAGCAGGTAAAAGCTGCCGGTCGTCAGCTCGGCGGCGATCAGCACCCCGGCCAGGATCCACCAGAGCGTGGTGTCGTCCATGTTGCGTCTCCCAGACTTGTAAACAATGTCTAGGCCAGTTTAGGGTGCGATGCTTCCTCGAATTGACATGGTCGCGCCCTAAACTTCGCGCCCTTTTTGCCCGGCCCGCCACCAGGAGCCACTCGATGCTGCGTTTCCATTTCCCCATCGTCATCATTGACGAGGACTACCGTTCCGAGAACGCCTCGGGCCTGGGCATCCGCGCGCTGGCCGACGCGATCAAGAAGGAGGGCATGGAGGTGCTGGGGGTGACCAGCTACGGCGATCTGTCGCAGTTCGCCCAGCAGCAGAGCCGCGCGTCGGCCTTCATCCTGTCAATCGACGACAACGAGTTCACGCCGGGGCCGGACATCGACCCGGTGGTGCTGAACCTGCGCAAGTTCATCGAAGAGATCCGCTTCCGCAACCCGGACATCCCGATCTACGTCTACGGCGAAACGCGCACCAGCCAGCACCTGCCCAACGATGTGCTGCGCGAGTTGCACGGCTTCATCCACATGTTCGAGGACACGCCGGAGTTCGTCGCGCGCCACATCATCCGCGAGGCCAAGAGCTACCTGGACGGCCTGGCGCCGCCCTTCTTCAAGGCGCTGATGGACTATGCGCAGGACGGCTCCTACAGCTGGCACTGCCCGGGTCACTCCGGTGGCGTGGCCTTCCTGAAGAGCCCGGTCGGCCAGATGTTCCACCAGTTCTTCGGCGAGAACATGCTGCGCGCCGACGTCTGCAACGCCGTCGAGGAACTCGGCCAGCTGCTCGACCATACCGGCCCGATCGCGCAGAGCGAGAAGAACGCGGCACGCATCTTCAATGCCGACCACTGCTTTTTCGTCACCAACGGCACCAGCACCTCGAACAAGATGGTCTGGCACCACACCGTGGCGCCGGGCGACGTGGTGGTCATTGACCGCAACTGCCACAAGAGCAATCTGCACGCCATCATCATGTGCGGCGCGATCCCGGTGTTCCTGACGCCGACGCGCAACCACTACGGCATCATCGGTCCGATCCCGGAGAGCGAGTTCAGCCCCGAGGCGATCCGCGCCAAGATCGCGGCCAACCCGCTGCTGGCCCATGTCGATGCGGCGACCGTCAAGCCGTCGATCATGACGCTGACGCAGAGCACCTATGACGGCGTGCTCTACAACACCGAGGTCATCAAGAAGAAGCTGGACGGCTACATCCCGACCCTGCACTTCGACGAGGCCTGGCTGCCGCACGCCGCCTTCCACGACTTCTACGGTCAGTTCCATGCGATGGGCAAGAACCGCCCGCGCCCGAAGGAGGCAATGGTCTACGCCACGCAGTCGACCCACAAGCTGCTCGCCGGCATCTCGCAGGCGTCGCAGGTGCTGGTACAGGATTCGCAGCAGGTCAAGCTGGACAAGCACCTGTTCAACGAGGCCTACCTGATGCACACGAGTACGAGCCCGCAGTACTCGATCATCGCCAGCTGTGACGTCGCCGCCGCGATGATGGAACCGCCCGGCGGCACCGCCCTGGTCGAGGAGAGCATCAAGGAGTCGTTGGACTTCCGGCGCGCCATGCGCAAGGTTGACGAGGACTATGGCGACGACTGGTGGTTCAAGGTCTGGGGGCCGGACTACCTGCGCGCCGAGGAGGGCAGCGACCCGGCCTCGGCCGATTGGATGCTGCACGCCAACGAGGAATGGCATGGCTTCGGCGCGATCGCCGAGGGCTTCAACATGCTGGACCCGATCAAGTCCACCATCATCACCCCCGGACTGGACATGGAAGGTCGCTTCGCGGCGACCGGTATCCCGGCCTCGGTGGTGACGAAGTTCCTCGTCGAGCACGGCGTGGTGGTCGAGAAGACCGGCCTCTACAGCTTCTTCATCATGTTCACCATCGGCATCACCAAGGGCCGCTGGAACACGCTGCTGACCGCGCTGCAGCAGTTCAAGGACGACTACGACAAGAACGCGCCGCTGTGGCGCATCCTGCCGGAGTTCTGCGCCAAGTACCCGAAGTACGAGCGCATGGGCCTTCGCGACCTCTGCCAGAGCATCCACCAGGCCTATGCGGAAGGCGACATCGCGCGCCTGACCACCGACATGTACCTGTCGAACCTGCAGCCGGCGATGACGCCGACCGACGCGTATGCGCACATTGCGCAGCGCAGGACGGAGCGCGTCGGCATCGATGAGCTCGAGGGCCGCATCACCACCTCGCTGCTGACGCCGTACCCGCCGGGCATTCCGCTGCTGATCCCGGGCGAGCGCTTCAACAAGAAGATTTGCGACTACCTGAAGTTCACGCGCGCGTTCAATGCCCGCTTCCCCGGTTTCGCGACCGATGTGCACGGACTGGTGCACGAGGTCGACGACGAGACCGGCAAGGGCCACTACTACGTCGACTGCGTGAAACAGTAAAAAAAGAAGGGGCCCTAGGGCCCCTTCGTTCTTCGGCGTCGTCGGGCCTACTCGCCGGCGATCGCCACCTGGCTGAAGCCGCCGTCGACGTAGAGGATCTCGGAAGTCACGCCGGCGGCGAGGTCGGAGAGCAGGAAGGCGGCGGCGTTGCCGACGTCGTCGATCGTCACGTTGCGGCGCAGCGGCGCCGCCGCGGCAAACTGCCCCAGCAGCTTGCCGAAGTCCTTGATGCCGGACGCTGCCAGCGTCTTGATCGGGCCGGCGGAGATGCCGTTGACACGCACACCCTTCGCGCCCAGGTCCTGAGCGAGGTAGCGCACGCTGGCCTCCAGGCTGGCCTTGGCCAGGCCCATCGTGTTGTAGTTCGGCACATAGCGGAGCGCACCCAGGTAGGAGAGCGTCAGCAGCTAGGCGCCGCTGCGCAGCCGCGGCGCCGCCGCCTTGGCCATCGCCGGGAAGCTGTAGGCGCTGATGTCGTGCGCGATGCGGAAAGACTCGCGCGACAGGCCTTCCAGGAAGCTGCCGGCGATCGCTTCCCGCGGCGCGAAACCAATCGAGTGCACGAAGCCGTCGAACTCCGGCCAGACCTCACCCAGGTCGGTGAACGTCCGCTCGATCTGCTCGTCGGAGCCGACATCGCAGTCGAAGATCAGCTTGGAGTCGAACTCGGCGGCGAAATCGGTGATCCGATCCTTGAAGCGCTCGCCGACGTAGCTGAACGCGAGTTCAGCGCCCTCGCGGTGACAGGCCCGGGCGATGCCGTAAGCGATGGAGCGGTTGGAGAGCACGCCACTGATGAGCAGGCGCTTGCCGGTAAGGAATCCCATGGAGTGAAGCCTCTAAATCAGGGCGCGGATTCTGGCATGCCTGTTGCGCTCAGGGTGAACCCGCTCCGACTTCGGTTTAGAATCCGCGCTTCGCTGAAATTGACAAGCGTGGGCGGATTCATCCAGCCCATTTTTTTTGGCTATTCGGGATTTGATCGCGACGCGGATGAACTGGCAGCAAGCAGTAGAAACAACCGTCACCGGCCTCGGGCTGGAACTGGTGGAGTGCGAACGCTCCGCCGGCGGTCTGCTGCGCGTGTACATCGACCGCCTGCCGCCGCCCGAGGGAGAGCCTGAAAGCTTCGTCAATGTGGACGACTGTGAGCGCGTGACGCGCCAGCTGCAGTATGTGCTGGAAGTCGAGGGCGTCGATTACGCCCGCCTCGAGGTCTCGTCTCCCGGCCTGGATCGGCCGCTGCGCACGGCTGCGCACTACGCCCGATTCGTCGGCAGCGATATCGACATCACGCTGCGTGCGCCGTTTCAGGGACGCAAGAAATACCGTGGCCGGCTCGAGCAGTTGCCGCAGCAAGCTGAGGCCGAGGCGCAGTGGCGCCTGGTGTTCGGTGAGCCCGGCCAGGAGCAGGCGCTGAATTTTCAACTGGACGAGGTGCGCGACGCGCGCCTGGTGCCGGTGATTGATTTCAAAGGTCGCAAGGCGAAGGCGCCTGCGACCCCGACCGCAAACAAGAAGCCCGACGGAGATCAGACCCCATGAACCGCGAACTGTTGTTGTTGGTGGATGCCATTTCGCGCGAGAAGAGCGTGGAGCGTGAAGTGGTGTTCGGGGCGGTGGAGTCGGCCCTGGCGCAGGCGACGAAGAAATTCGTCGGAGCCGAGTGGGACATTCGCGTGTCCATCGACCGCGAAACCGGCGAATACGAGACCTTCCGCCGTTGGTTGGTGGTGCCGGATAGCGCCGGGCTGCAGAACCCCGACGCCGAAGAGCTGCTGTGCGACGCCATCGACCGCGTCGGCGCGATCGAGGAAGGTGATTACATCGAGGAGGCCATCGACTCGGTGCCGATCGGCCGCATCGGCGCGCAGGCCGCCAAGCAGGTCATCCTGCAGAAGATCCGCGATGCGGAGCGCGAGCAGTTGCTGAATGACTTCATGGCCCGCGGCGAGAAGATCTTCGTCGGCACGGTCAAGCGCCTGGACAAGGGCGACATCATTGTCGAGTCGGGTCGCGTCGAGGGTCGCCTGAAGCGCACCGAGATGATCCCGAAGGAAAACCTGCGCAGCGGCGACCGCGTGCGTGCGGTCTTGCTGGGCGTGGATCCGACCGTACGCGGACCGCAGATCATGCTGTCGCGTTCGGCGCCGCAGTTCATGATCGAGCTGTTCGCCCAGGAAGTGCCGGAGATCGAGCAGGGTCTGCTGGAGATCAAGAGCTGCGCCCGCGACGCCGGCAGCCGCGCCAAGATCGCCGTCGTCTCGCACGACCGTCGCGTTGACCCGATCGGTACCTGTGTCGGCGTGCGCGGTTCGCGCGTCACCGCGGTGACGAACGAGTTGGCCGGCGAGCGCGTCGACATCGTGCTGTGGAGCGAGGACCCGGCGCAGTTCGTCATCGGCGCGCTGGCGCCGGCCAACGTGTCGAGCATCGTCGTCGACGAGGAGCGTCACGCGATGGACGTCGTCGTCGACGAGGAGAACCTGGCGATCGCCATCGGCCGTGGCGGCCAGAACGTGCGCCTGGCCTCGGAGCTGACCGGCTGGCGCATCAACATCATGTCGGCAGAGGAATCGGCGGCGCGCAAGGCCGAGGAAACCGGCGGCGTGCGCAAGCTCTTTGTCGAGAAGCTCGACGTCGATGAGGAAGTCGCCGACATCCTCATCGAGGAGGGTTTCTCGAGCCTCGAGGAAGTGGCCTATGTGCCGCTGGCCGAGATGCTGGAGATCGAAAGCTTCGACGAGGACACCGTCAACGAGCTTCGCGCCCGTGCCAAGGACGCGTTGCTGACGATGGAGATTGCCCGCGAGGAGTCGGTCGAGGAGGTTTCGCAGGACCTGCGCGACCTCGACGGTGTGACGCAGGACCTGATCGCCAAGCTGGCGGACGGCGGCGTGCACACCCGCGATGAGTTGGCCGATCTGGCCGTTGACGAACTGACCGAGATGACCGGTCTGGGTGAGGACGCCGCCAAAGCGCTGATCCTGAAGGCACGCGAACACTGGTTCGCGTAATCAGCATCACTCCCACCACCCAGAACCGTAGTAGCACCCAAGGATTTTCCGAATGGCAGTGACCACCGTCGCCCAGTTTGCCGCCGAGTTGAACCGGCCGGCCAGCACTTTGCTGGAGCAGCTGCAAGCGGCCGGCGTGCCCAAGGGTTCGAGCAGCGACGCGCTGACCGAGTCCGACAAGGAGCGCCTCCTCGAGCACCTGCGCCAGTCCCATGGCACGGCAGGCGCCGAGCGCAAGAAGATCACCCTGGTCAAGAAGTCGACCACCGAGATCAAGCAGGCCGACGCCAGCGGCAAGGCTCGCACGATCCAGGTCGAGGTGCGCAAGAAGCGCGTCTTCGTCAAGCGCGAGGACGGCCACGGCCTCGACGACGCGGCCGCGCAGGCGGCCGCCGAGGCGGCGGAAGCCGCCGAGCTGGTGCAACGCGAGGAAGCGGCCCGCGCCGAGGCCGAGGCCCTGGCGCGCGAGCAGGCCGAGCTGGAGCGTCAGGCGCGTGAGCGTGCCGAAGCCGAGGCGCGAGCCCGCGCCGAAGCCGAGGCCCGTGCTGCCGCCGAGGCCGCCGCCGCGGCAGAAGCCGCCGCCAAGGCCGCCGCCGAAGCAGCGGCGAAGGCCGAGAGCAAGCCCGAAGCCAAGGCCGACAAGGCAGCTGCCAAGGCCGCGCCCGTGGTCGAAGCCCCGCCGGCGCCCGCACCCGCACCGGCCGAGCCGCCCAAGCCCACGGTTCGCGTCGTCAAGGCCGCCGACACCGCAGCCGAGAACGCCGCCAAGGCGGCCGAGCTGGAGCGCCGCCGCAAGGCCGCCGAGGCCGAGGCCGCGGCGATCCGCGCGATGATGAACGCGCCCAAGAAGGTGATGGTCGCGAAGAAGCCGGAGGAGCCCAAGCCCGCCGAGCCGACCGGCATCAAGGGCACCATCCACAAGAAGGCCGGTGCGCCGGGTGCAGCGCCAGCTGCTGCCGGTGCCGCCAAGCCGGGTGACAAGAAGAGCGTGAAGAGCGAGAAGCTCTCCAGCTCCTGGGCCGACGATGCCGCCAAGAAGCGCGGCCTGAAGACGCGTGGCGACACCACCAGCGGTGCCCGCTCGGGTCCGGGCTGGAAGTCGCCGAAGGGCCGAGGCGGCCGTGGTGACCGCGATGGCGCTGGCAGCAATTTCGTTGCGCCGACCGAGCCGCAGATCCAGGAAGTGCACATTCCCGAGACCATCACGGTCGCCGACCTGGCGCACAAGATGTCCGTGAAGGCCGCCGAGGTCATCAAGAAGCTGATGCAGCTGGGCCAGATGGTCACTATCAACCAGGCGCTGGACCAGGAAACGGCCATGATCGTGGTCGAGGAGATGGGCCACAAGGCGTTTGCTGCCAAGCTCGACGACCCGGATGCGTTCCTGGAAGAGGACGCGACCGAGAAGGAATACGAGTCGGTTTCCCGCCCGCCGGTGGTGACCGTGATGGGTCACGTCGACCACGGCAAGACCTCGCTGCTGGACAGCATCCGCCGCGCCCGCGTGGCGGCAGGCGAAGCCGGCGGCATCACGCAGCACATCGGCGCCTATCACGTCGAGACCCCGCGTGGCGTCATCACCTTCCTCGACACCCCGGGTCACGAGGCGTTCACGGCGATGCGTGCGCGCGGCGCCAAGGCCACCGACCTGGTGATCCTGGTCGTTGCCGCCGACGACGGCGTGATGCCGCAGACCAAGGAAGCCATCCACCACGCGAAGGCCGCCGGCGTGCCGCTGGTGGTGGCGATCAACAAGATCGACAAGCCGGGTGCGAACCTGGACCGCGTCAAGCAGGAGCTGGTCGGTGAACAGGTCGTGCCGGAGGAGTACGGCGGTGAATCGCCGTTCGTGCCGGTGTCGGCCAAGACCGGCGAGGGCATCGATGCGCTGCTCGAGCAGGTGCTGTTGCAGGCCGAGGTGCTGGAGCTGAAGGCGCCGGTCGAGTCCATGGCCAAGGGTCTGGTCATCGAAGCCAAGCTGGACAAGGGCCGCGGCCCGGTGGCGACGGTGCTGGTGCAGAGCGGTACGCTGAAGCGCGGCGACGTCGTGCTGGCCGGTTCCACCTTCGGCCGCGTGCGCGCCATGCTCGACGAAGACGGCGCCACGGCCACCGAGGCAGGCCCGTCGATCCCGGTCGAGATCCAGGGTCTGTCGGACGTGCCGCGTGCCGGCGACGAGTTCATGGTGCTGGGCGACGAACGCCGGGCCCGCGAAATCGCCACCTTCCGCGCCGGCAAGTACCGCGATGTCAAGCTGGCCAAGCAGCAGGCTGCCAAGCTCGAGAACATGTTCGAGAACATGGGCAAGGGCGATGTGCAGACCCTGGCGCTGATCGTCAAGGCGGACGTGCAGGGCTCGCAGGAGGCGCTGGCCGCTTCGCTGCTCAAGCTGTCGACCGAGGAGGTTCGCGTGCAGATCGTGCACGCGGCGGTCGGCGGCATCAGCGAGACCGACATCAACCTGGCGATCGCCTCCAAGGCGGTGGTCATCGGCTTCAACACCCGCGCCGACGCCGGTGCGCGCAAGCTCGCCGAAGGCAATGGCGTGGACCTGCGCTACTACAACGTCATCTACGACGCCGTGGACGATGTGAAGGCGGCGATGTCCGGCATGCTGGCCCCCGAGCAGCGCGAGGAGATCCTCGGCACGGCGGAGATCCGCAACGTCATTGTGGCGACCAAGATCGGCACCATCGCCGGCTGTATGGTCACCAACGGCACGGTCAAGCGCGATGCGCGCTTCCGACTGCTGCGCGACAACGTGGTCATCTACACCGGCGAACTGGATTCGCTCAAGCGCTTCAAGGACGACGTCAAGGAAGTCAAGGAAGGCTTCGAGTGCGGCGTGAAGTTGAAAAACTACACCGACATCCACGAGGGCGACCAGCTGGAGTTCTTCGAAATCAAGGAAGTCGCCCGAACGCTGTAAGCCGGTACAGCCTTCCGACCAAGCCCCGCCCGGCCAACCGCCGGCGGGGCTTTGTCCATCCAGGAAACACCCATGCGCCACAAGAAATCCACGCCCAATCGCAGCTTCCGCGTCGCCGACCAGATCCAGCGCGACCTGGCTGAGCTGGTGCGCGAGCTGAAGGATCCGCGCATCGGCATGCTGACCATCAGCGGCGTCGATGTGACGCCGGACTACGCCCACGCGACGGTGCGCTTCACGCTGCTGGTCGGCCAGCCCAAGGACACCGAGGAGGCGCTCAACGAGGCCGCCGGCTTCCTGCGCAACGGCCTGTTCAAGCGCCTGCAGATCCACACCGTGCCGACGCTGCATTTCCGCTTCGACCAGACCACCGAGCGCGCCTCGGAGATGAACGCGCTGATCGCCAAGGCCAATGCGATGCGGGCGGCGGACGCCGCGTCGGCCGACGAGGACAAGGAAGACTGATGCAGCCGCGCCCTCGCGTCCCGCGGCGTGCCCTGCACGGCGTCATGCTGCTTGACAAGCCGCTGGGCTTGTCGAGCAACGACGCCATGCAGAAGCTCAAGCGCCTGCTGCGGGCCGAGAAGGCCGGCCATACCGGCACCTTGGACCCGCTGGCCACCGGCCTGCTGCCGATCTGCCTGGGTGCGGCGACAAAGTTCAGTCAGCTGAACCTGGAGGCCGACAAGGCCTATGTGGCGACGCTGAAGCTCGGCGAGAAGACGACGACGGGCGATCGCGAAGGCGACCTCGTCCTGAAGCGTGCCGTGGCATTCGACGCGGCGGCGCTGGATCGCGCGCTGCAGTCGCTTCGCGGCGAGATCGAGCAGGTGCCGCCGATGCATTCGGCCCTGAAGGTCGATGGCAAGGCGCTGTACCAATTGGCCCGCGAAGGCAAGGAGGTCGAGCGCCAACCGCGCCGCGTGACGATCCATGCGCTCGAACTGCTGTCACACGAAGGCGACACGATGCAGATCGCCGTGCGCTGCTCCAAGGGCACCTACATTCGCACGCTGGCCGAGGACCTCGGCGAGTTGCTCGGCTGCGGCGCGCACCTCAGCGCGCTGCGCCGCACCGCCAGCGGTCCGTTGAGCCTGGAGCAGGCCGTGACCCTGGAGCAACTGGAAGCCATGAGCGACGAGCAGCGCCTGCAGCGTCTGCTGCCCCCCGACCTGCTGCTGGCCGACTGCCCGCAGATCCGTCTGCCGGCCGCAGAGGCGGGCAAGCTGCTGGCCGGCATGCGTCGCCGCGTGTCTCAGCCGAATGCCGAGCGCGTGCGCGCGTTCGGCCCCGAACCCCAAGCCTTCCTCGGCAGCGCCCGCGTGGTCGCCGGTGAACTGATCCCTGAGCGCCTGCTCAGCCCCGTCGAGCTGCAGACCCTGCTCGCCGGCCCCGCATCCCTGTAAAGAGAGTAAGTGATGAGCAACAAGACCATCCGCAATATCGCGATCATTGCCCACGTCGACCATGGCAAGACCACCATGGTCGACCAGCTGCTGCGCCAGAGCGGCACCTTCGCCGAGCACGAGAAGGTTGTCGACACGGTGATGGACAGCAACGCGATCGAACGCGAGCGCGGCATCACCATCCTCGCGAAGAACTGCGCGGTGAGCTGGGAAGGTACGCACATCAACATCGTCGACACCCCGGGGCACGCCGACTTCGGCGGCGAGGTCGAGCGCGCGCTGTCGATGGGCGACGGCGTGGTGCTGCTGATCGATGCGCAGGAAGGGCCGATGCCGCAGACCCGCTTCGTGACGAAGAAGGCGCTGGCCCTGGGCCTGAAGCCCATCGTCGTGGTGAACAAGGTCGACAAGCCGGGCGCCAAGCCGGACGCCGTCATCAACGCCGCGTTTGACCTGTTCGACAAGCTGGGCGCCACCGACGAACAGCTGGACTTCCCGGTCGTCTACGCCTCCGGCATCAACGGCTGGACCAGCCTGGAAGAGGGCGAGCCGGGCCAGCAATGGGGTCCCGACATGTCGGCCCTGTTCAACATCATCCTCAAGCATGTGCAGCCGCACGCCGGCGACCCGGCGGCGCCGCTGCAGTTGCAGATCTCGGCACTGGACTACAGCAGCTTCGTCGGCCGCATCGGCGTCGGCCGCATCAACGCCGGTACCTTGAAGCCGGGCATGGACGTGCTGGTGATGGAAGGCCCCGAGGGCAAGACCGTCAAGGGTCGCGTCAACCAGGTGCTGACCTTCCAGGGCCTGGATCGCGTGCAGGTCACCGAGGCGCACCCGGGCGACATCGTGCTGATGAACGGTATCGAGGAGATCGGCATCGGCGTGACCGTCACCGACCCGGCCAACCCGGCGCCGCTGCCGATGCTGAAGGTCGACGAGCCGACGCTGACGATGAACTTCTGCGTCAACACCAGCCCGCTGGCCGGCCGTGAAGGCAAGTACGTGACCAGCCGCCAAATCTGGGACCGCCTACAAAAGGAGCTGCAGAGCAACGTTGCGCTGCGCGTCAAGGAGACCGACGAGGATGGCGTCTTCGAAGTCTGTGGTCGCGGCGAACTTCACCTGACGATCCTGCTGGAGAACATGCGCCGCGAGGGCTATGAGCTGGCCGTCTCGAAGCCGCGTGTGATGTTCAAGGACATTGACGGGGTGAAGTGCGAGCCGATGGAACTGGTCACCGCCGATGTGGAAGAGATTCACCAGGGCGGTGTGATGCAGGCCCTGGGGCTGCGCAAGGGCGAGATGCTCAACATGGAGCCGGACGGCAATGGCCGCGTGCGCCTCGAGTACCGCATCCCGGCCCGCGGTCTGATCGGCTTCTCCAACGAGTTCATGAACCTGACCCGTGGCTCGGGCCTGATTGCCTCGATCTTCGATGGCTACGAGCCGCACAAGGGCGAGATCGGCGGTCGCAAGAACGGCGTGCTGATCTCGATGGACGCCGGCGAGATCTTCACCTATGCCCTGGGCAAGCTGGACGATCGCGGCCGCATGTTCGTCAAGCCCAATGATCCGGTGTACGAGGGCATGATCGTCGGCATCCACAGCCGCGACAACGACCTGGTGGTCAACGCCACGCGCACCAAGCAGCTGACGAACTTCCGCGTCAGTGGCAAGGAAGACGCGATCAAGATCACCCCGCCGATCGAGCTGACACTCGAGTACGGCGTCGACTTCATTGACGACGATGAGCTGGTCGAGATCACGCCCAAGAGCGTGCGCCTGCGCAAGCGCTACCTGGCTGAGCACGAGCGCAAGCGCATGTCGCGCGAGGCCGCTGCCGGCTGATGAGCCATCGCCGCGCGCTGGCGCTGATGGTGCTGGTCACCCTGCTGTGGAGCACGGCCGGGGTGGTCAGCCGCCAGCTGGAGAGCGCGCGCGGCTTCGAGGTGAGTTTCTGGCGCAGCGCGTTCACGCTGCTCAGCCTGCTGCTCTGGTGGGGCCTGCGCGAGGGCAGGGCGGGGCTCAGTCCCCTGCTGTCGCGGTCGCCGGTGCTCTGGGCCTCGGCGGCCTGCTGGGCCGTGATGTTCACCGCCTTCATGCTGGCGATCAGCATGACCACCGTCGCCAATGTGCTGGTGGTGATGGCGCTCGGGCCCTTGTTCACCGCGCTGTTGGCTTGGGGCCTGTTGCGCCAGGCGCTTCCAGCGCGCACCTTGGCTGCCGTGCTGCTCGCCGGCGCCGGCGTCGCCTGGATGTTCGGCGGTCAAGGCCTGGCGCTGGGTTGGGGGCCGCTGGTCGCCCTGCTTGTGCCCGTGGCCGGGGCGCTGAACTGGATCCTGCTGCAGCGCAGCGCCACCGACCGCGTGCCGTTGCCGCACGCGGTGGCCCTGGGTGCGCTGATCTCCGCCTTGCTGACCCTGCCGATGGCGCTGCCGTTTCAGGCCTCGGCTGCCGATCTGGGCTGGCTGGCCCTGCTGGGTGCGACGCAGCTGGCCTTGCCCTGTGTGCTGGTGGTCAGCCTGTCGCGCGTGCTGTCGGCGACCGAGATCTCGCTGATTGCCCTGTTGGAGTTGGTGTTTGGCGTGACCTGGGCCTGGTGGCTGGCGGGCGAGGCGATGAGCACGCGCATGCTGCAGGGTGCCATGATGGTCTTGTCCGCCTTGATCCTGAACGAACTTCGCCGGCTGCCGGCGACGATGCGCGCATGACGTCCCCTCTTGTTCCTGCCTTGGGCAGCGGCGGCCAGGTGCTGGCCGAGGTCAACGGCTGCCTGGGCGTGGCCATGCTGAACCGGCCCGAAGCGCTGAATGCGCTCTCGCTGCCGATGATTCGCGACCTGGCGAACCTGCTTGCGCACTGGCAGGCCCATCCGCAGGTGCAGGCGGTGCTGCTGATGGCGGCGCCATCCGGTGATGCCCGGCCGACGGCGTTCTGCGCGGGCGGGGATATCCGCTTCTTCCACCGCGCGGCACAGGCCGGCGACCCCGACCTGGCCGAGTTCTTCACGGCCGAGTACCGGCTGAATCACCAGATCCACGGCTATCCGAAGCCCTTCATCGCGTTGATGGACGGCGTCGTGATGGGCGGCGGCATGGGCTTGGCGCAGGGCGCGAAGCTGCGCGTGCTGAACGAGCGCTCGAGGTTGGCCATGCCGGAAGCGCGCATCGGCTTCTTCCCGGACGTCGGTGGCGGCCACTTCCTCGGCCAATGCCCGGGCGCGACCGGCGAATGGCTGGCGTTGAGCGGTGAGTCGCTCGGCGCTGGCGACGCGATCGCACTGGGTCTCGGTGATGTCTTCGTGCCGACAAGTGGCTGGGATGGCATGGTGCGGGAGCTGCGTCACGGCGCCCAACCGAATGCCGAGCATGTGGTCGCGACGGTTATGGAAGGCGTCGAACTGGCGCCCGAGACACATCGCCTCGCGCAACGGGCGCTGATCGACGCCTGCTTCTCGCAGGCCGATGTCGCCTCCATCCAGCTCGCGCTGCAGGCCGATGCCAGCCCGTGGGCGGTGGAAACCTTGGCGCAGATGCGAGCCAACAGCCCGTTGGCCATGGCGACCAGCCTGGCACTGGTGCGCCGTGCACGCCATCTTGAGCTGGCCGACGAGTTGCGGCTGGAGCGAAACCTGGCGCACTGGTTCTTCGAGCCGGCTGCCCGCGGGCAGCACAGCGAGGTGGTCGAGGGCATCCGTGCCATCAGCATCGACAAGGACCGTTCACCTGCCTGGCTGCCTGGTCCGGTGTCAGCCGCTCAGGTCGAAGCCCTGTTCACCGACCCCTGGCCCGCAGGGCAGCATCCGCTGGCTGATTTGCGCTGACGGCGGCGACTCGCCCTGCTCGAGGGCGGGGCGTCGTCAGCGATGTGACCCCCGAAAAAAGAAAAGGCCCGCCGAAGCGGGCCTTTTTGCATGGCAGCGCGAGGCTGCCTGCAGAGCTTACTTGCGCAGCTGACGGCGGCTGGCGACACCAGCGCCAACCAGGGCCAGACCGACCAGGGCCAGGGTCATCGGCTCCGGAACGCGGTTGGCGAAGGCAGCGGTACCGCCGGTGGCCAGGTGCATCTCCTTCGTGCCCAGATTGCGCGTGATCTGCGCGGCGTCGTTCGTCTGGCTGGCGAAGGCCAGCGGGAAGAACGGATCCGGGGCAGTGAAGAAGTTCGGACCGTTCGGCGCAACGAGGCTGAACAGCATCGTCGGGTTGAACGACGAACCACCAGCCAGGTTGATACCAGCGGCGCCGAACAGCAGCGTGCCGGTGCCCAGCGTCAGGGTGTCAGCCGAGTGAGCAACCGTCGGGTTGACGGCGGTGTTGCCCGAATTGAACGTCGAGTCGGCGGCGCAGGGGCCGAAGCAGTCAAGCTGCTCGCCGTACATCGTCAGCGTGGTCGAGGTCAGGATGTAGTCGCTGCCGACGTTGCCCAGGGTGCCGGCCACCAGATTCATGGTGAACGAGAACTCGGCCCAGAAGCGGTAGTTGATGCCCAGACCCGAGGTGCCGACGCCGACGGTGTTGCCGTTCAGCTTGAAGGTGTCGAAGGACAGGTAACCGACGCCGGTCACGCTGCCAGCGGCCGAACCGAAGGCGGCGCTCAGCGTGGCACGGGTGTTGCCGCTGGTGCCCATGGCATCAGCTTGGAACGGGGCAGCGCCCAGACCGGGAACCAGGGGGGCACCGAAGACGCTGGGGTCCACGGTGAAGGTGGGGGCTGCGACGGCAACGTTCATCGACGTTGCAGCGACTGCCGCGAAGCCGACCGACTTGGCGATGGCAAACATGTTTCGCATGACGCTACTCCTGAGGGGTGATGTGATCGGGGCCTCCCCCGCTCTGCCGTCAATAACTCACGCTCCGTGCCAGTGTGAAAAAGTCTTTAAAAAACAAACACTTGAATCGACTGCCTCGGCCGGCAGGAAAGGTGATGTAAGAAATTCCGACGCACTGTCTCTTCATCTTGAGCCGGCCCCTCAGCTCGGGGAGCCACGATGTCTGAGCGGCGACCGCCCTTCATCTACAGTGTTACGAGCCGAATCGGCCCAGCTCGTGACCCGTTTCAAGGATCAAGTCTTGCTCAATCCCCCCAGAACGACAAGGATCTCGGCCGCAGCGCCGGGCGTCATCGTGGCCCGGTTTTCCATCCTGACGCTGATCAGCGTCAGCCTGACCCTTGCCGCGTGTACGCAGCGCTCGGCCGACCAGCAGGTCGCCGCCGCCAAGGTCAGCCTGGAGAAGGGCGATCACCGCAGCGCCGCGATCGAGTTGAAAGATGCGCTGCAGCGCGAGCCGAATATGAAAGAGGCGAGGCTGTTGTTGGGACGGGCCTTGCTTAGAGGGGGCGATGCCAACGGGGCGCAGATCGAGCTGCGCAAGTCGCTCGAGTTCGGCGCCAGTCCGGCCGAGGTGGTGCCGATGATCGCCTCGGTGATGCTGCTCACGGGCGAGCTGGACCGGCTGATCGCGGAGCACGCCGACACCGACTTGCGGGACCCGAAAGCGCAGGGGGAGCTGAAGTCGCTGCTCGCCAACGCCTACGGACTGAAGGGCAAGTGGCCGCAGGCCAAGGCGGCGGCGGAAGAAGCGCTGCGCGTCGATCCGCAAAACCATGCTGCCGAATTGATCCTGGTTCGCGTCAGCGCTTCGGCCGGCGATCGTCAAGGCGCGCTGGACGCGCTCGAGCGCATGCTCCAGGCGCGTCCCAATCTGGCCACGGCGCTGTTGCTGAAGGCTGAGCTGCTGGGCGGTTTCGGACGTCCGGTGCCGGAGGTGCGAGAGGCCTTTGCCGCCGTGCTGAAGGCAGAACCGAAGAACATCTCTGCGCTGTCGTCATTGATGTCGTTACAGCTGCTTGAGCAGCAGGTGGACGGCGCCCGTGCCACGCTGGAGCAGTTGCGCCAGGCGCATCCAAACAATGTGTTGACGGTCTATAGCGGCGTCCTGTTTGCCAGCCACACCGGTGACATTGCCAAGGCCTATGAGCAATCGCAGCAACTCGTCAAGCTGCTGCCGGACCATGGGCGTGCACTGCAGCTCGCCGGTGCTGTTGCCTACCAGAAGGGCAGTTTTCTCGAAGCTTCCGCGCATTTCGGCAAGGCGCTGCTGAAGGCGGAGAACGCTGATCTCGTGCGCACCATGCTGGCGCGCACCTTCATGCGCTTGGGTGAGCCGAACCGGGCCTTGATTGCTCTGAGACCCCTGCTTGAGCGACAGCCTCTGTCGTCGGACGCGGGGCTGGTTGCGGCCGAGGCGTACATGCAGCTCGGTGACATGCGCGCCGCCCAGCAGCTGTTCGAGCGAGCCGCAAAAAGCAATCCGAACGATGTGCGGGCGCGAACCGCGTTGGTGATGAGCCAGCCGGGTGATGCCCAGGCCACCGACGAGGCGCTGCGCAAGATCGGTGCGCAGGATCAGGGCACGATCGCCGACATGGCCTTGATCGCCCACCGCATCACCAAGCGCCAGTTGCCCGAAGCGCTTCAGGCCATTGATGCGCTGGAGCGCAAGCAGCCCGGTCAGCCGCTGGCGGAAATGCTGCGCGGCCGCGTCGAGCTGCTGCGTGGCGACAAGGTCAAGGCGCGCAAGCACTTCGAGTCAGCGCAGGTGATCAACGTTGCCTACGTGCCGGCAGCGGCGGCGCTCGCCAGCATGGACCTTGAGGCAGGGCGTCGCGATGACGCGATTGGACGCTTCCAAAAGGCTGCAGACAGCCAGCAGGGCTCGCTGGAAGCCGAAATGGCAATCATCGGCTTGCGTGCCGAGTCGGGCATCAAGCTCAACGAGCTGATTGAGCTGATCGGGCAAACCGTGAAGCGCCACCCGCGCGATCCCCAGCCGCGACTGGCACTGATCAGCGCTCGACTGGATGCCGGGCAGGTCAAGGAGAGCCTGACCGAGGCGCAGGAAGGCGCCGCGGCGTTCCCTCTCGAGCCCGCGTTCTTTGATCTGCTGGCGCGCGCACAGCAACTTGCGGGTGATCAGAACCAGGCGCTGGCGGCGGCGACCAAGATGGCCAGCCTGCAGCCGAACTCGCCGATGCCCTACGTCCGCATGGCCGACCTGAGTCTGGCGGCGGGCGACCTGCAAGCAGGCGCTGCCCATCTCCAACGTGCCCTGTCGCTGCGTCGTGACTTCCTGCCAGCGCAGCGCAATCTGCAGATCGTCTACCTGCAACTGGGCAAGCAGGCCGAGGCGCGAGCGCTGGCGCAGACTGTGCAGAAGCAGCGGCCCAACGACCCGGCTGGCTGGCTGATGTCCGGAGACCTTGAGCGGCAGCTTGGCCGGCATGAGGCCGCGGTGCAGGCGTTTCGGGCCGCGCTGAAGCTGTCGCGAACTGCCGATGTCGCGATGCGTCTGCACGGCGCTCTGCACCTGGCCGGCGCCGGCGAGGAGGCGCAACGCTTCGAGCAAGCCTGGCTCGCAGAGTATTCGCGAGATCATGTGTTCCGCACTTACCTGGCCGAGCGCGCGATGCAGAAGGGCGAGCCGGCAATCGCCGAGCGCTACTTCGAGGAAGTCATCAAGTTGACGCCCGACAACGTGGCGGCGCTGAACAACCTGGCCTGGCTGCAGCACGAGGCGCGCAGACCGGAGGCGTTGGCGACCATTGAACGGGCATTGCGTTTGCGTCCGCAGGCGTCGGCATTGCTCGACACCCTGGCGAGCATCCAGGCGGCATCGGGCAAGCTTGAGGAGGCGTTGAAGACGCAGCTGAAGGCGGTCGACAACGACCCCAACAACGCGCTGCACCGCTTCCACCTCGCCGAGTACCTGGTGAAGAGCGGCAAGACCGACGCCGCCAAAGCCGAGTTGGCCAAGCTGGCGGCACTGGGAACCCGTTTTGCCAAGCACGCCGAGGTCAAGGCCATGCAGGCGCGACTTTGACAATGCACGAGGCACTGCCTGGCAACGTATCTGCCAGCCAAGTGGCTGATGCTGGTCTGCGCCGCTGCGCATCGGTGGCCGAGGTTCAGGCTCTGGTTCGTGAAGCCAATGTCGCTGGTCAGGCGCTCCACCCGTATTCGACCGGCCTGAATTGGGGTTACGGCTCGGCCAATCCGGTGCGCGCCGGGGCCCTGCGCGTCGACCTGTCGGCGATGGACTGCATCCGCAACGCGGACGAGGCCAGTTGCGAGCGCCATGGCCTGCGTCCCGCCGACCGGATCAGCGTCGACAACCCGGTTGCGCTGATCGAGCCCGGGGTGACGCAGGGTCAGCTGGCCGACTTTCTCGCCCGTCATCACCCAGGGCTGACCTTCAACGTCACCGGCTCGGCGCGCGCCACCAGCCTGATCGGCAACTGCCTGGATCGCGGTGTCGGTTACCTGGGGCCGCGGCGTGAGGATCTGTTCGCGCTGGAGGTGGTGACCGGCCGCGGTGACATCATCCAGACGGGATTCCGGCGGCTGGGCGAGCAATCGCCGCTGGCCCACCTGCACCCTTACGGTCTGGGGCCGATGCTCGACGGGCTGTTCTTCCAGGGCAATTTCGGCATCGTCACCAGCGCCTGTTTCCGACTGCTGCCCCGGCCGCCGGTGCAGATCGCCGTTTCGCTGGCGTTGCGCGACGCGCGCCGCCTGGGGGAGTTCATCGATGCGCTGGCGGCGCTGAAGCGCGAAGGCGTGATGAGCTCGGTGACCCATATCGGCAACCGGGCGCGCACCCAGGCCACCTTGAGCCACGGCATGCATCGCTACCTGGTGGAGCACTGCGGGCTGCAGGGTGAGGCCTTGCGCAAGGCATTGGATCGCGCCCTGGCGACGGTGGCGCCCGATGAATGGGCGAGTCTGGGTGGGCTGGCCGGCAGCGCCGCGCAGGTGCGTGCGTCGTTGGCGCTGGTGCGTCAGCGCATGCGCGGCCTGGCCCGGGTGATGGAGGTCAGCGCGGCCCGATTGGAGCTTGGGCGACGGCTGCTGCATCCGTTGCGCGCCTGGCCGTTCGCGCGGGCGCAGGCCGCCGCCATCCATGCCGTGCGTCCTCTGCACGGGTTGGCACTGGGCGAGCCGACCGACGTCGCGATCGACAACCTGCTGTGGAAGTTCGGCCGGGAGGACCTGCCGGCGACGCAGCTCGACGATTCGCCCTGCGGCCTGCTGTTCATCAACCCGGCGTTGCCGATGCGGGGCAGCTACGTGCAGGCATTCGTCGCCGAGATGGAGGCGGTCGCCGCGCGATTTGGCCATCCGCTCTACATGACGCTGAACATCGAGACGCCGCTGGCGATGGTGGCGGTGGTGAACCTGCTGTTCGACCGGCGCGAGCCGGCCGAGGTCGAGCGCGCCCAGGCCTGCGCCCAGGCCTTGCAGGCCTTGATCCGCGACAGCGGGCTGTCGGTTTACCGGGCGCGCACCGACATGATGGCCGAGCTTTGCGACGCGAAGGATCCGCACTGGCAGCTGGTGCGCGAGCTCAAGCAGATTCTGGATCCCTGCAACGTCATCGCTCCGGGGCGCTACAACCTGCCCTGAAGTGAGAAATCCTTGCCCCCCCGATCCACGTGTTCCACCGGGGACATGGGGCGGTTGGGGCAGGTCCCTATGGCATCATGCCGCGGCCTTGCAGGGTGGCTTTTCGGTCGCCTGCATTCCCAATGCTGAGGGTGAGTCACACATGAAAACACTGCAATCGGGCGCCACGATCGGCGCGCGCTGGAGCCGTTGGCTGGCTACATGGATCGTTGCCTGCGGGGCCCTGGCCGGTTGTGCGTCGAATCAGCTGCCGCCGGCGCCGGCGCAGTCAGGTGTCAGCGACTACAGCTACATCATCGGTCCGGGTGACGGCCTGAACATCGTCGTATGGCGCAATCCCGAGCTGTCGACCAGCACGCAGGTGCGCCCCGACGGCAAGATCGCGGCGCCGCTCGTCGACGAACTCTATGTGCAGGGCAAGAGCTCGGTCGAGGTGGCGCGCGAGGTCGAGAATGTGCTGGCCAAGTACGTGCGCGATCCGGTGGTGACCGTGATGGTCTCGGGCTTCGTCGGGCCGTTCAGCGAGCAGATCCGCGTCGTCGGCGCGGCGGCGCGTCCGCAGTTCCTGTCGTACAAGCAGAAGATGACGCTGCTGGACGTGATGATCGCCGTCGGCGGTCTGACCGACTTCGCCGATGGCAATGGCGCCAGCATCCTGCGCACCGCCGAGGGCAACAAGCAGTACTCGGTGCGGCTGAAGGACCTGATCAAGCGCGGCGACGTGTCGGCCAATGTCGAGATGCGTCCTGGCGACATCCTGATCATTCCGCAGTCTCTGTTCTGAGCTTGAGGGGGCGGCCTATGGCCGCCATGCCCGCCTGAGCCTGAAAGGGGCCCATGGAACTATTGCTGTCACAGCTGCTTGCACAAGCCCGGCGGATCTGGAAGTACCGCTGGCTCGGGCTGGTGTTTGCCTGGGTGCTGGGCCTGGTCGGCCTGGTGGCCTCGTTCGTGTTGCCGAACCAGTTTCAGGCGCAGGCACGGATCTATGTGGACACCCAGTCGATCCTGAAGCCCCTGATGGCCGGTTTGGCGGTGCAGCCGAACGTCGAGCAGCAGGTCACGATGCTCAGCCGCACGCTGATCAGCCGTCCGAACATCGAGAAGCTGGTTCGCATGGCCGACCTGGATCTGAAGAAGCAGACCAAGGCCGAGCAGGAAGCGCAGATCGACCGGCTGATGAAGACGCTGTCGATCGCCACCACCGGACGCGACAACCTCTACACCCTGTCCTACATGGACAGCGAGCCGGAGACGGCCAAGCGCGTCGTGCAATCGCTGGTGTCGATCTTCGTCGAGTCGTCGCTGGGTGCCAGCCGCAAGGACACCGCGACCGCGACCACGTTCCTGAACGAGCAGATCAAGTCCTACGAGGCGAAACTCGAGGAGGCCGAGAGCCGGCTCAAGGAGTTCCGCCTGCGAAATATCGAAATGATGGCTTCCGATGGCAAAGACTCCACAGCCCGGCTGGGAGAGTTGCACGGCCAGTTGGAACGCGCCAAGCTTGAACTGCGCGAGGCGGAGAACGCACGCGACGCCGCGCGCAATCAACTGTCCGGTGAGCGGCAGTCAAGTAGTTCTCAAACGGCTCAGTCGCTATTGCAGGAGTCAGCAATGGCCGTTGCGACGCCGGAATTGGACGCACGGATCGCCGAGCTGCGTCGTGGTCTAGATGCGCTTCTGCAGCGTTACACGGAGCAGCACCCCGATGTTGTCTCGCTTCGAAAAATGCTGCGCGAGCTTGAGGATCAGCGCAAGCGTGAAGTGGCTGAGCTGCGGAAACAGGCAATAGCTACGCCTACCGGGACTGGCTCTGGCGGTTCGATGGTGCAACAGGAGCTGCAGCGCATGCTGGCGACGGCAGAGGTCCAGGTGGCGGCACTGAAGGCGCGGGTCGGCGAGTACCAGTCCCGCTACGCCAACGCCGTCTCGGCGATGAAGACCGCGCCGCAGCTCGAGGCCGAGGCCGCGCAGCTGAACCGCGACTACGAGATCCACAAGAAGAACTACAACGACCTGGTGGCGCGGCGTGAGTCGGCGGCGATGTCGGGCGAGCTCGACGTGGCCTCCGGTGTCGCCGACTTCCGCCTCATCGACCCGCCCCGCGTCAGCCCGAAGCCGGTGGCGCCGAACCGCTACATGCTGCTCGGCGGCGCGCTGGCCGTCGCGCTGCTCGGCGGGCTGTTCACCGCCTTCGCGGCAGCGCAGCTGCGGCCGGTGTTCTTCGACAGCCAGGAACTGCGCCTGAAGACCGAGCTGCCGATTCTTGGCGTGGTGTCCAGGCTGATCAGCGATGAGGAGCGCCGGCGTTCGCGCATGGACCGCCTGCGCGTTCTCGGCGCGACCGGCGGCCTGGTGCTGTGCTACGTGATCGCGATGTCCAGCCTGGCCATCATCAGTGCGCGGCAAGTGGGGTGATGAGATGGCCAGTCTGATTGAACAAGCAGCGCAACGCCTGGAGCAACTGCGGCAGGCCGGGGTCGTGCTGCCTGACGCTGCGGCGACCGTGCAGCCGCCAGCGGCGGCCGCGCCCCGCGCAGCCACCTCCGCCGAGCGTCCGACGGCTCCGCCGACCCGCGCCCCGGTCCCCGGCGGCACGCGCTCCAAGCAGGTCGAGCTCGATTTCGCGGCGCTGGCGGCGCTGGGCTTGCTGACGCCCGGTGCGCCGCGCAGCCGCGTCGCCGACCAGTACCGCGTCATCAAGCGGCCGCTGATCAAGAACGCGGTCGGGCAGGGCGCCGCAACGCTGAACCACGCCAACCTGATCATGGTCACCAGTGCGCTGGCCGGTGAGGGCAAGAGCTTCACCTCGCTGAACCTGGCGATGAGCATCGCTGCCGAACTCGACCACACGGTGATGCTGGTCGACGCCGACGTGGCGCGGCCTTCGCTGCTGCGCATGCTCGGCCTGCCGCCGGGTCCGGGTCTGCTCGATGTGCTCGAAGGCCAGACCGATCTGTCGGAAGTGCTGCTGCGCACCAACATCGACAAGCTGACGCTGCTGCCCAGCGGCACGCCGCAGCCCCGTGCCACCGAGCTGCTGGCCTCCGAGGCGATGCGCCAGCTGCTCGATGACATGGCCAGCCGCTACCCGGACCGCATCATCCTGTTCGATTCGCCGCCGCTGCTGCTGACCACCGAGTCGCGCGTGCTGGCGTCGCAGATGGGCCAGGTGGTGGTCGTCGTGCATGCCGAACACACGCCGCAGGCGGCCGTGCAGCAGGCGCTGTCGACGATCGAGAGCTGTCCGCTCAAGCTGCTGCTGCTGAACCAGGCGCGCTCCGACGAATCGGGCAGTTACGGCTACAGCTACGGCTACGGCTATGGCTACGGCTATGGCTACGAGCACGAGGAGACGGATGCGAGTCCGCGCTGAATGCCTGCTCGCCGCCGGTCTGCTGACGGCTGCAACCGGCAGCGGTGCGCAGACGGCGCCGCTGCGACTGGAGAAGCAGATCGGCAGCAGCCTGGTGGTCAGCGACAACCTGGGCGGCAGCGGCGAGTCACGGGATCGCGGCGCGATGCTGACGGTGTCGCCCGGCTTCCGGCTGGTGGGCCGCAGCGCCAGCGCGCAGGGCAGCCTGAACTACACCTTGAACGCGCTGCAGCCGGTGCGGGTGCATGAGCGGCCAGACCGGCTGCAGCACAGCCTCAACGCCAACTTCAGCCTGGCGCCGATCGACACCGGCTTCAGCCTCGGTGTGCAGGCCGGCATCGGTCGCCAGTCGCAATCCGCGTTCGGCCTGCAGCGCCCGGGCGTGGATGGCGTGCGCACCGGCCAGCTGAACCAGGCAGAGGTGTACTCGCTCAGCGTGGCGCCGGCCCTGCAGGGGCGCTTGGGCGAGCTGGCGCGTTGGACGCTGACGCACCGCGCGGCAGTGACCAACACGCGCGACAGCATCCGTGGCGACAACATCGGGCGCGACAGCAGCCTGGTGCTGGCCGACGCGTCGCCGGGACTGCTGTCCTGGAACCTGCGCTTCTCCGATTCACGCAGCGACCCGAAGGCGGCGCGGGAGATCAGCACGCAGTCTGCGCAATTCGGCCTGAACTGGGCGCCCGATGTCGACTGGCGCTTCGGCGCCCAGCTCGGTCGCGAGCGCAGCGATCTGCGCAGCATCGAGCGCGAGACGCGCAACACCTATGGACTCAGCGCGCGCTGGACACCGACGCCGCGCACCAGCCTGAGCCTGAACGCCGACGATCGCGTGTTCGGTCGTACCCACGGTCTGGTGCTCGAGCACCGATTCGCCCGTGCCAGCCTGCGCTTCTCCGACTCACGCAGCCTGAGTGCGCCCGGCGTGCTCGGCAGCATCGGCTCGCGCACCTATTACGACCTGCTGTTCGCGCAGCTGGCACCGGTCGAGCCGGATCCGGTCGCCCGCGACCTGCTGGTGCGCTCGCAGTTGCAGGCGCGCGGCCTCAACCCGGACGGCATTGCCACCAACGGCTTCATCTCGAGCCGCCCGGCGCTGACCCGTCTGCAGGCCCTGTCGGGCACCTGGCAGACGGCGCGCAGCACCTGGACCCTGAGCGGCTCTCGCTCGGTCAACACGCGCTTCGGCGCCGCGCTCGAAGGCTTCGACGACTTTGCCGACTCCAACGTGCTGGTGCTGAAGGCGCTGAGCCTCAGCGCCAGCTACCAGCTGGCGCCGGCGAGTTCGCTGAGCGCGGTGCTGCAATGGCAGCGCAACACCGGCGAACGTGTCGAACTGGGCAACAGCCTGCGCGGCGTCACGCTGGGCTGGAACGCCAGTCTGGGATCACAGCGGCGCTTCAGCGTGCAACTGCGTCATTCCCTTTTCCAGTCGCTGTTGCGACCCTATGAAGAAAATGCGCTGGTGATGACGCTCCAGCAGCAATTCTGAGAGCCGCGACGATGTACGAGCAGTTCTACGGGCTGAGCAGCAAGCCCTTCCAGTTGAGCCCGGACCCGAGCTTCTACTTCGGTTCCAAGCAGCATCGCCGCGCCAAGGCCTACCTTGACTACGGCGTGCTGCGCAACGACGGTTTCATCGTCATCACCGGCGAGATCGGTGCCGGCAAGACGACCCTGCTGCGTGGCCTGCTCGATGGCCTGAACCGCGAGCAGGTGGTGATCGGCAACATCGTCACTACGCAGCTCGACGCCGACGACACCCTGCGCATGGTCGCCGCCGCGTTCGGGGTGCGCGCCCGCGGCTCGCAGAAGTCCGAGCTGCTGATGGACCTCGAGGCCTTCTTCGTGTCGCAGGCGAGCCAGGGCAAGCGCTGCCTGCTCATCGTCGACGAGGCGCAGAACCTCAGTGCGCGCGCCGTCGAGGAGTTGCGCATGCTGTCGAACTTCCAGTTCGGCAACCAGTCGCTGCTGCAGACCTTCGTCGTCGGCCAGCCGGAGTTCCGCCAGATCCTGCAGTCGCCGCAGATGGAGCAGTTCCGCCAGCGCGTGGCTGCCACCTGCCATGTCGGACCGCTCGACGAGGACGAGACCCAGCGCTACATCGAGCACCGGCTCAAGTGCGCCGGCGCCACCGACAAGCCGACCTTCGACCCCGAGGCGTTCCTCGTCATCCATCGCGCCAGCAAGGGCATCCCGCGGCGCATCAACACGCTCTGCGATCGCCTGCTGCTGCTGGGTTTCATGCATGGCAAGGTCCATCTCGAGCTGGGCGACGTCAACGAAGTGCTGAAGGACCTCGCCAACGAGACCGAGCTGCCGCAGCCGTCGCGACCGGTGCCGCTGGGCGGCGTCGAGTCCGAGGGCGTCGGCGAGACCGTGATGGACTCGCAGTCGGGTGTCGACTTCGACCTCAGCCGCCCCTGGCAGCCCCTGGCCGAGGAGCAGGCGCAGCAGCTTGGCGGCAAGGTCCATGCGGTGCGCAAGGAGGCACAGCGTGATCGCCTCGACCGGCTGGAGCGCAGCCTGGCCCGGCTCGAGCGCGTCAACCTGCAGACCCTGAAGTTGATGCAGCAGCTGGTCAAGGCCCTGCAGCAGCCGCCCAAGCCATGAGCCATCAGCCCGCAGCGCCGTCGACGCCGGCGATGAAGAACGCGATGACCATCGACGTCGAGGACTATTTCCAGGTCTCGGCGCTCGCCCCCTACATCTCGCGCGGTGACTGGGATCGCCTGCACTGCCGTGCGCCGGCGAACGTCGAGCGCATCCTCGCGTTCCTCGCCGAGGCCGATGTCAAGGCGACCTTCTTCACGCTGGGCTGGATTGCCGAGCGTCACCCGCAGCTGGTGCGCGACATCGTTGCCGGCGGCCACGAGCTGGCCAGCCACGGCTATGGCCATGAGCGCGCCAGCGACATGAGCCCGACCGCCTTCAGCGACGACGTGCGCCGCGCCAAGGCCCTGCTCGAGGACCTTGGCGGCGTCGAGGTCCGCGGTTACCGCGCACCCAGTTTCTCGATCGGCACCGGCAACCTGTGGGCCTTCGACGTGCTCGCCGAGGCCGGCTACCGCTACAGCAGCAGCGTCTACCCGATCCAGCACGACCACTACGGCATGCCCGACGCACCGCGCTGGGCGCATGCGGTGCGCGCCGGTCTGCTCGAGGTGCCGGTAACGACCAACCGTTTCGGCTCGCGCAACCTGCCGTCCAGTGGCGGTGGCTATTTCCGCCTGCTGCCCTATGGCGTCTCGCGCTGGCTGATCCAGCGCGTCAACGAGCGCGAGCAGCAGGCTGCGGTCTTCTACTTCCACCCTTGGGAGATCGACCCGGAGCAGCCACGGGTGCGCGGCATCGACGCGAAGTCGCGCTTCCGCCATTACGTGAACCTGAAGCACACCGAGGGCCGCATCCGCCGCCTGCTCGGCGACTTCGCCTGGGGCCGCATGGACGAGATCTTCCTGCCCTCGGCGCGCTCCGCCGCCGCCGGCCACTGAATGGGCGCCGCCGTGCAGATCCGGCCGCTGGTGCTGGAGGATGGGGCGCCGTCGCCCGAGGTGCGGGCCTGGGACGCTTACGTGCAGCGGCACCCGCAAGGGACCTTCTTCCATCTCGCCGGCTGGGCGCGGGTGGTGAGCAAGGTCTGGGGCCATCGCTGCCACCTGCTCGCCGCCTGGCGCGACCGGCAACTGGTCGGCTTGCTGCCGCTGGGCGAGATCGACAGCTGGCTGTTCGGTCACAGCCTCAGCTCGATGCCGTTCGCCGTCTACGGCGGCGTGATCGCCGACGACGACGCGGTGGCGCTGCAACTCGAGCAGGCCGCGATCGCGCTCGCCGGCAGCCTGTCGGTCGAGCACCTGGAGATGCGCCTGCTGCAATCCCGTCACGCCGACTGGCCGCGACAGGACCTCTATGTGACGTTCCGCAAGCCGCTGGCAGACGATGACGAGACCAATCTGCTGGCGATCCCGCGCAAGCAGCGGGCGATGGTCAGGAAGGGCGTCGCCAACGGGCTGCGGGCCGAGATCGACCCGGATGCCGGTCGCTTCTTCCAGCTCTTCGCCGACAACGTGCACCGCCACGGCACGCCGGCGATGCCACGGGCCTGGTTCGAGGGCCTGCTGGCGGAGTTCGGCTCGCAGGCCGAGGTGCTGACCGTCGTCAGTCCCGAGGGCAAGCCGCTGTCGTCGGTGCTGAGCTTCTACTTCCGCGACGAAGTGCTGCCCTATTACGCCGGCGACGACGTCGCGGCTCGGGAACTGGCGGCCAACGATTTCAAGTACTGGGCGCTGATGCAGCACGCGGTGCGCCGGGGTGCCCGCCTGTTCGACTACGGCCGCAGCAAGGTCGGCACCGGGCCCTACAGCTTCAAGAAGAACTGGGGCTTCGAGCCGCAGGCTCTGCACTACGAGTTCCGCCTTTTCGGCGCCGACGCGGTGCCGCAGCACAACCCGAACAACCCCAAGTACCAAATGTTGATCCGCGCTTGGCGCAAGCTGCCGCGCACACTGGTAAACCGCATCGGACCGCCCATCGTGCGCAATCTCGGATGAACACGTTACCCACCCATTGGCGCCAGCCGCTGCTCGCCGGCCTGCTGCTTTTCGTGCTGCTACTCGCCGGCCAGTGGCAGGCGGTCAGCAGCATGGCCCAGCTGTGGTGGCGTAGCGAGACTTTCACGCACGCGCTGCTGGTCCCCCCGATCGCCGCCTGGCTGGTGTGGCGGCAGCGCGCGCAACTCGCGAGCTTGCGGCCGGCACCCTGGTGGCCGGGCCTGCTGGTGCTGCTGGCCACGGTGCTGGTCGGTCAGTTCGGTCGCCTCGTCGAGGTCAATGCGCTGCAGCATTTCGGCGTGGTGTTCACGCTCCAGGCACTGGTGCTTGCACTCTACGGGCGCCAACTGGTTCGCGCACTCGCGTTTCCGCTGGCCTTCTTGCTGTTCGCGCCGCCCTTCGGCGAGTTCCTGATGCAGCCGATGATGGTATGGACTGCGGACTTCGTCGTGTCTGCGCTGCGCGCTAGCGGCATCCCGGTGTTCCGCGAAGGATTGCATTTCGTTATCCCGAGTGGCAACTGGTCGGTCGAGGAGGCCTGCTCGGGTGTCCGCTACTTGATGGCTTCCTTCATGGTCGGCACCTTGTTTGCTTACCTGAACTTTGCACGCCTTCGCGATCGTCTGGGTTTCATGGCGGTAGCGCTGCTAGTGCCCATCGTCGCCAACTGGCTGCGCGGGTACCTGATCGTGGTTCTTGGGCATCTGTCGAACAACGAGCTCGCCACCGGCGCCGACCATCTGATCTATGGCTGGGTGTTCTTCGGCGCGATCATGGCGATCATGTTCTGGCTGGGGGCGCGCTGGGCCGACGCGGTGCACCAGCCGGCACCGGACGCCACACCGGCACTGCCAACGTCGGCCGGGCCGGCGAAGGCGCCGTTGGCGCTGGCGCTGCTCGCCGCCGCGATGCTGGTGGCGCCTTCGCTGTTCATCGATCGGCTGCGCCAGGTGCCTGCCGCCGCCGCCGAGCTGCGCCTGGCATTGCCGGCACCGGCAGCATGGCAGGCCGTGGACGGCGCGAATCAGCTGTGGAACCCGGTCTTCGTCGGTGCCGACAGCCGTCAGCAGTTGCGCTGGCGCGCGGCTGATGGGGGCGAGCTGGTGATGGACCTGGCGTTCTACGCCACCCAGCGTGAGGGCGCTAAGGCGGTCAGCAGCGTCAATGTATTGGTGCCTTCCATGGACAGCCGCTGGACCCTGCAGCGTGAAGCGACACAGGCGCACTGGCAGGAATCTCACTGGCTGCTGCGCGACGGTCGTGGCACCGGCCAGCAATTCTTGGTGCACCGCGCCTACTGGGTCGACGGCCAGTGGACCGCCAGCGAGCGCGAGGCGAAATGGCTGGGCCTGCGCCAGCTGCTCGCCGGTCGCGGCGACGCGCAGGCGGTGCTGGTGCTGATGAGCGCCGAACCCGACGCCGAGGTACGCCTGGACGCGTTCTGGCGTGTATTCCAAACCCCCCTGAATGAACGCCTGCGGCAGCTTGCCGCGGAGTCCCACGGGCACAATCCCGGCCGCTGAAAAAGCTCGATTCGAGTGAGGACAAGATGACGCAAACGCTGGCCGTGATCGGCCTTGGATACGTGGGCCTGCCCCTGGTGGTGGAGTTCGGCAAGCAGATGCGCACGATCGGCTTCGACATCGCGCAGCACAAGGTCGATGCCTGCATCAAGGGCACCGATCCGTCGCGCGAGCTCAGCGACGAGCAGATGGCGCAGGCCAAGCACGCGGTCTACACCTCGGACCCGAAGATGCTCGGCGAGGCCGACATCATCATCGTCGCCGTGCCGACGCCGGTCGACGAGGCGCACATCCCCGACTTCAAGCCGCTGATCGGCAGCTCCACAAGCGCCGGCCGCCACATGAAGAAGGGCGCCATCGTCGTTTACGAGAGCACCGTCTACCCCGGCGCCACCGAGGAGGTCTGCATCCCGGTGCTGGAGCGTGAGTCGGGCATGAAGTGGAAGCAGGACTTCTTCATCGGCTACAGCCCCGAGCGCATCAACCCGGGCGACAAGGAGCACACGCTGACGAAGATCCTGAAGATCGTCAGCGGCGACACGCCTGAGACCCTGGACGCCGTGGCCAAGCTCTACGAGCGCATCGTCGAGCCCGGCGTGCACCGCGCCAGCTCGATCAAGGCCGCCGAGGCCGCCAAGGTCATCGAGAACACCCAGCGCGACCTCAACATCGCGCTGATGAACGAGCTGGCGATCATCTTCGACAAGGTCGGCATCGACACCTCCGAGGTGTTGGAGGCCGCCGGCACGAAGTGGAACTTCCTGAAGTTCAAGCCGGGCCTGGTCGGCGGTCACTGCATCGGCGTCGACCCCTACTACCTGACGCACAAGGCCGAGATGCTCGGCTACCACCCGCAGGTCATCCTGGCCGGCCGGCGCATCAACGACGGCATGGCCAAGTTCATCGCCGAGCAGACCATCAAGCAGATGATTGCCGCCGGCAGCCATGTGAAGGGCGCGCGCGTCAACGTGCTGGGCCTGACCTTCAAGGAGAACTGCGGCGATCTGCGCAACTCCAAGGTCATCGACATCATCCGCGAGCTCGAGAGCTACGGCGTCGACGTCTTCGTCAGCGACCCGCAGGCTGAAGCCGAGGAAGCGATGCACGAGTACGGCGTGCGCCTGACGCCCTGGGCCGACCTGCCCAAGGCCGACGCGCTGGTCGCCGCCGTCTCGCACCGCGAGTTCATGGCGATGGGCGAGGGCGAGCTGGCCTCCAAGTTGCTGCCGAACGCGGTGTTCATCGACGTCAAGGCGGCGTTCAACGCCGATGCCCTGCGGGCGGCGGGCCTGCGCGTCTGGCGCCTTTGACAGCAAAGGTGCCTGAGCCGTCTCATCTCGAGCAAGGGGCGCCGCGGCGCCCCTTGCTGTTGCATGTGCTGCACCGCTTCGCCACCGGCGGGCTGGAGAACGGCGTGGTCAATCTGATCAACCGCCTGCCCGGCTACCGCCATGCGGTGCTCGCGCTCGAGCATTGCGACGAGGGCTTCTGCCAGCGCGTGCAGGCCGAGGGCGTGCAGTACATCAGCCTGCACAAGCCGCCGGGTCAGACCCTGAAGCTGGCGCCGCGCTATGTCGCTGAGCTGCGCCGGCTGCGCCCCGACCTGGTGCACACGCGCAACCTGGCGGCGCTGGAAATGCAGCTGCCGACCTGGTGGGCCGGCGTGCGCGCCCGCGTGCATGGCGAGCATGGCTGGGACGTCGAGGACCTCGGCGGCCATTCGCGCGCCCGGCGCTGGACGCGACGCGCCTACCGCCCGTTCGTGCAGCGCTACGTCGCGCTGTCCGGCGACCTGGAGAGCTACCTGGTGCAGCGCGTCGGCGTGCCGGCGGCACGCGTGCGGCGCATCTGCAACGGCGTGGACCTGGCCCGCTTCGCCCCCGCCTTCGGTCGCGACGCGCTGGAGGGCTCGCCGTTCAACGATCCGGCGCTGTTCGTCGTCGGCACGGTCGGCCGCATGCAGACCGTGAAGGCGCAGACCCTGCTCGTCGACGCCTTCGTGCTGGCGCTGCAGCGCGAACCCCGGCTGCGAGCGCAACTGCGCCTGATCCTGGTTGGCGACGGCCCGCTGCGCGCCGACTGCGAGGCCAGGCTGCGCGCTGCCGGGCTGAACGATCTGGCCTGGCTGCCCGGCGAGCGCCGCGACGTACCGGCGCTGATGCGCGGCTTCGACGCGTTTGCCTTGCCTTCACTGGCCGAGGGCATCTCCAACACCATCCTCGAGGCGATGGCCAGCGGCCTGCCGGTGCTGGCCACCCGGGTCGGCGGCAACGCCGAGCTGGTCGCCGAGGGCGGCAGCGGCCTGCTCGTCGCGCCCGGCAGTGCCGAGGCCCTGGCCGACGGCCTGCTGCGCCTGACCGCCGACCGCGAGGCGGCGCGGCAGATGGGCCGCCACGGCTTCGAGCGGGCGCGTGAGCGCTTCAGCCTGGAAGCGATGGTCGCCGCCTACGATGCGCTTTACGCCGAGCTGCTCGGCATCGCGCCCACCTTGACGAAGAGCTGAACCATGTGCGGCATCACCGGACTATTCGACACCCGCGAGCAGCGCGTTCCCGAGCGCGATCGCCTGCACCGCATGAACGAGTCGCAGCACCACCGCGGGCCTGACGAGGGCGACCTGCACCTGCAGCCCGGCGTCGGCTTCGGCCATCGGCGGCTGTCGATCATCGACATCGCCACCGGCCAGCAGCCGATCTTCAACGACGACCGCTCGGTGGCTCTGGTGTTCAACGGCGAGATCTACAACTACCGCGAGCTGATGACCGAGCTGCGCGGACTGGGCCACCATTTCCGCAACAAGAGCGACTCCGAGACCATCGTGCGCGCCTGGGAGCAATGGGGCGAGGACTGCGTGCAGCACCTGCGCGGCATGTTCGCGTTCGCGATCTACGACGCGCGCCGCCAGACGCTGTTCATGGCCCGCGACCGCATGGGCGTCAAGCCCATGCATTACGCGCTGCTGCCCGACGGCTGGCTGCTGTTCGGCTCGGAGCTGAAGTCCATCCTGGCCCACGGCGGCCTGAATCGCGAGCTGGATCCGGCCGCGGTCGAGGAGTACTTCGCGCTCGGCTACGCGGCCGAACCGCGCACCGTGTTCAAGGGCGCGAAGAAGCTCGAGCCCGGCCACTGCATGCTGTGGAAGCGCGGCGAGAACCCGCCGCAGTCGCGCCCCTACTGGGACGTGCGATTCACGCTGGACAACAAGATCTCGCTGGCCGATGCGCAGGTCGAGCTGCGCGAGCGCCTCGCCGAGTCGGTGAAGTTGCGCATGATCTCCGAGGTGCCGCTGGGCGCGTTCCTCAGCGGGGGCGTCGACTCGTCGGCGGTGGTCGCCACCATGGCCAGGGTTCAGCGCGAGCGCGTGATCACCTGCTCGATGGGCTTCGACGACCCGAAGTTCAACGAGATCGAGTTCGCGCAGATGGTCGCGGACCGCTACCAGACCGACCACCATGTCGAGACCGTGGCCAGCGACGACTTCGGCCTCATCGATACGCTGGCGCGGCTCTACGACGAGCCGTTCGCCGACAGCTCGGCGATCCCCACCTACCGGGTCAGCCAGCTGGCCCGCAAGCGCGTCACCGTGGCGCTGTCGGGCGACGGCGGCGACGAGAGCTTCGGCGGCTACCGCCGCTACCGCATGCACCTGATGGAGGAGCGCCTGCGCGCCGCCATGCCTTACGGCCTGCGCAAGCCGCTGTTCGGCACGCTGGGCCGGCTCTACCCCAAGCTCGACTGGTCACCGCGCTTCCTCCGCGGCAAGACCACCTTCGAGGGCCTGGCGCGCAACGCGGTGCAGGCTTACTTCCATTCGGTGTCCATCCTGCGCGCGCCGATGCGCGCCGAGCTGTTCTCCGACAGCTTCCGCCGCGAGCTTGGCGGCTACGACGCGTTCGAGGTCTTTGAGCGCCATGGCGCGAATGCAGGCACGACGGACCCCTTGGCATTGATCCAGTACCTGGACACCAAGACCTATCTGGTCGGCGACATCAACACCAAGGTCGACCGCGCGGCGATGGCGCATTCGCTGGAGGTGCGCGAGCCCTTGATGGACCACCCGCTGGTCGAGTGGCTGGCGACGCTGCCGTCGAACCTGAAGATCCAGGGCCAGGAGGGCAAGTACCTGTTCAAGAAGGCGATGGAGCCCTGGCTGCCGAACGACGTGCTGTACCGGCCGAAGATGGGCTTCGCGGTGCCGCTGGCGCGCTGGTTCCGCGGGCCGCTCAAGCAGCGGGTGCGCGATGGCCTGCTCGGCCAGCGCCTGGCCGATACCGGCTGGTTCAACCGCCGCTACCTGGAGCACCTGGTCGACGCCCACCAGAGCGGCCAGCGCGACTACAGCGCGCCGATCTGGACGCTGATGATGTTCGAAGGCTTCCTGCGCCAGGTCGTCGACGCGCCCGAGTCGATCGGCCTGCCGGTGCCGGAGGCGATGCCGGCATGACGAGGCCCTTGAGCATCCTGCATGTGCTGGACCACTCGCTGCCGCTGCACAGCGGCTATACGTTCCGCACCCTGGCCCTGCTGCGCGAGCAGCGTCGCCGCGGCTGGCAGACCCTGCACCTGACGACGCCAAAGCAGGGCGCTTCGCACGCGCTGCAGGAGGAGGCTGAGGGCTGGTCCTTCTTCCGCACGCCGAGCCACGAGGGCGACGGCCTGTTCAAGCAGATGCAGCTGACCGCGGCGCGACTGCGCGGGCTGATCGCCGAGCACCGCCCGGACATCGTGCACGCGCACTCGCCGGTGCTCAATGCGCTGCCGGCCCAGTGGGTGCGGCGCGCGACCGGCGTGCCGGTGGTCTACGAGATGCGTGCCTCCTGGGAGGACGCCGCCGTCGACCATGGCACGACCACCGAGGGCTCGCTGCGCTACCGCGTGTCGCGGGCGCTGGAGAGCTTCGCGCTGAAGCGCGCCGACGCGGTGACGACGATCTGCGAGGGCCTGCGCGCCGACATCGTGTCGCGCGGTCTGAAGGCCGACGGCGTGACCGTGATCCCCAATGCGGTCGACGTCGACGGCTTCGAGTTCGGCGTTCCCGCCGATCCGGCGCTGCGCGGCGAGCTCGGCCTGGACGGCTGCACGGTGCTCGGCTTTGCCGGCTCCTTCTACAAGTACGAAGGCCTGCACCTGGTGGTCGAGGCGCTGGCCAGCCTGAGGGTGCGCTACCCCCAGCTGCGCCTGCTGCTGGTCGGCGGCGGCCCCGAGGAGGCCAACCTGAAGGCCCAGGTGCAGCAGCTGGGCCTGGCCGACATCGTGCGCTTCACCGGCCGCGTGCCGCATGCCCAGGTGGCGCGCTACTACTCGCAGGTCGACCTGCTCTGCTACGCGCGACTGCCGATCCGCCTGACCGAGCTGGTCACGCCGCTGAAGCCGCTGGAGGCCATGGCCCAGGGCCGCGTGCTGCTGGCCAGCGACGTCGGCGGTCACCGTGAGCTGATCCGCGACGGCGACACCGGCTACCTGTGCCCTGCCGGCTCCAGCGAGGCCTGGGCCGCCGGCATCGAGCGGGCGCTGGCCGCGCAGGCCGACTGGCCGGCCCTGCGCCAGCGTGGTCGCGCCTTCGTCGAGCGCGAGCGCACCTGGGCCAACAGCGTGGCCCGTTACCCCGAGGTCTACCGTCGCGCGCTGGCCGCGCGCGGCAAGACCCACCCGGCTCTGGAATCCTGAAATGAAAATGCCCCCAGTCTCGCTATCGCTCGCCACCCCCCGAGGGGGCGCTCAGTGGCTTCGGGCGGCCGGGCGTCACTGATATGTGCGGCATCCACGGACTGATCCAGCTTGACGGCCGCGCCGTCGAATCCGCCTGGCTGACGGCGATGGGCGACGTCACCTCGCACCGCGGCCCCGACGACGAGGGCCAGCACATCGATGGCGATGCCGGCATCGCGATGCGCCGCCTGTCCATCATCGACCTGGCCGGCGGCCACCAGCCGCTGAGCAACGCCGACGGCACGGTCTGGCTGGTCTGCAACGGCGAGCTCTACAACTACCGCGAGCTGCGCGACGAGCTGCGCGCGCTAGGCGCGCAGTTCAAGACCGGCAGCGACTCCGAGGTGCTGCTGCATGGCTACATCGCCTGGGGCGATGCGGTCGTCGAGCGCATCAACGGCATGTTCGACTTCGCGCTCTGGGATGCGCGCTCGCGCCGCCTGCTGATCGGCCGCGACCGCATCGGCGTCAAGCCGCTCTACGTCTACCAGGACGGCGGCCGCCTGGCCTTCGCCACCGAGGCCAAGGCCCTGCTCAAGCTGCCCGGCGTGAGCGCCGAGCTGAACACCGCGGCACTGCCCGACTACCTGCACCTGGGCTATGTGCCGGCTCCGCTGTCGCTGTTCAAGGGCATCCGCAAGCTGATGCCCGGCACCCTGCTGGCGGTGCAGGGCGGCCAGGTCAAGGAGTGGCGCTACTGGAAGCTCCAGGGCGGTGTCGACGAGCAGGCGAGCCGCGACGACTGGCTGCAGCGCACGCGCGAACAGGTCGAACGCGCGGTGCACATGCAGATGGTCAGTGACGTGCCGATCGGCGCCTTCCTGTCCGGCGGCGTCGACTCCAGCGCGGTGGTCGGCTACATGGCGCGGCACTCGAACGCGCCGATCAAGACCTATGCGATCGGCTTCGAGGGCGGTGCCGCCGAGACGCTCTACAACGAGCTGCCGTACGCACGGCGGGTGGCCGAGCTGTTCGGCACCGAGCACCACGAGATCGTCGTCAAGCCTGACGTCGTCGGGCTGCTGCCCAAGCTGCTCTGGCACATGGACGAGCCGATCGCCGACTCGGCGTTCATCACCACCTACCTGGTCAGCGAGTTCGCGCGCCGTGACGTCAAGGTCATCCTCTCCGGCGTCGGCGGCGACGAGCTGTTCGGCGGCTACCGCCGCTACCTCGGAGACCATTACGCGGCGCGCTGGAACGGCCTGCCGGGCTGGTTGCGCGCGGTCGGCCGCGGCGTCGCGAGGCAGCTGCCGGCCGACCGCCACGCCAAGTGGCTGAACATCGCGCGCCTGGCCAAGGGCTTCATCGAGACCGCCGAGCTCGACGCCGACGCGCGCTACCGCAGCTATGTGCAGCTGCTGGGCCGCGAGGCCATCGCGACGCTGCTGCTGCAGCCGGGGCAGGGCGGCGATGCGCTGGGCGCGGCGCTGGCCGGCGCGCCGCAGGGCGACGCGTTGACGCGATTGCTCGCCGTCGACATGGAGACCCAGCTGCCCGATGACCTGCTGCTGCTCACCGACAAGATGAGCATGGCGGTGTCGCTGGAGTGCCGGGTGCCGCTGCTCGACCATGAACTGCTGGAGATGGCGGCGCGCATGCCGGCACGGCACAAGGTCGCCGGCGGCCAGCTCAAGTCCGTGCTCAAGGAGGCGCTGTCGCCGCTGCTGCCCGATGACATCCTGCACCGCGCCAAGCGCGGCTTCGGCACGCCGATGGGCGCCTGGCTGAAGGCCTCGCTGCAGCCGCTGCTGCGCGGGCTGCTGGCCCCCGAGGTGATCGCCGCGCGCGGCTGGCTGCGGCCGGAGCCGGTGCAGCAGCTGCTCGACGAGCATCTGACGCAGCGGGCCGACCGCACCGACGTGCTACTGGCGCTGATGAATCTCGAGGTCTGGGCCCGCCTTTACCTCGACGGCATGGCGCCGGACGCGCTGGCTGACGAACTCCACGCCCTGTTGAAGCGATGAAGATCCTCTACCTCTGCCACCGCTTCCCGTATCCGCCCAAGCGCGGCGGCAAGATCCGGCCGTTCAACATGATCCGCCACCTGCAGGCCAGAGGCCATCAGGTGACGGTCTGCTCGCTGTCGCGCTCGGATGAGGAAACCGCCGAGGCGCAAGGCATCGCGTCGCATTGCGAGGCTTTTCACATCGGCCAGGTCAAGGAGCCCGTGCAGTTCGCGCGCATGATCGTGCGCCTGCCGTTGCTCACGCCCTCGTCGATGGGCTATTTCTACAGCCCCGATCTGCAGCGCCAGGTCAACGAGCTGTTGGCCCGCGAGCGCTTCGACCTGATCTTCGTGCACTGCTCCTCGGTCGCGCAGTACGTCGAGGACGTCAAGGGCATTCCGAAGATCCTCGACTTCGGCGACATGGACTCGCAGAAGTGGCTGGAGTACCAGCACTACAAGCCCTGGCCGCTGTCCTGGGGTTACTGGCTGGAAGGCAGCAAGATGCTGCGCGCCGAGAAGCGGCTCGCGCGCAAGTTCGACCTCTGCACCGCGACCACCAAGGCCGAGTGGCAGACCCTCGAGGACTACGGCACTGGCGCCAGGACCGGCTGGTTCCCGAACGGCGTTGACGCCTCGGCGTTCAGCCCGGCGGACCCTGACCATCACGACCCGGAGCTGATCAGCTTCATCGGCCGCATGGACTACTACCCGAACCAGGAGTGCATGCTGCGCTTCTGCAAGGATGTCTGGCCATTGCTCAAGGCGCGTCGGCCCAGCCTGAAGCTGGTCATCGTCGGCGCCGAGCCGCCGCCCTTCATCCGCGCGCTCGGCGAGTTGCCCGGTGTCGAGGTCACCGGCTCGGTGCCCAAGGTGCAGCCCTATGTGCTGAAGAGCTGCGTCAACGTCGCACCGCTGGCGATCGCCCGCGGCACGCAGAACAAGATCCTCGAGGCCATGGCGATGGGCGTGCCGGTGGTCACCAGCACGGCGGCGGCTGGCGGCGTCGACGCGCTGGCCGGCGAGCACCTGCTGGTGGCCGATACCCCTCAGCAGATCGCTGACGCGGTGCTGGCGGTGGTCGAGAATCCCGAAGAACGTGCGCGCCTGGCGCGCGCAGGCCGCGAACGCGTGCTCTCGCACCATGACTGGGCGGCTTCGATGAAGCGCCTGGACCAGTTGATCGAAGACTGCCGGCGCCGTGATGTGGCCGCCGCGCAATGAATGAAAGAAGCGAAGAGGAAAGCAACCATGAAGATCAGCATCTTTGGCCTGGGCTATGTCGGTGCCGTGTCCCTGGCCTGCCTGGCCCGTGACGGCCATCAGGTGATCGGCGTCGATATCGATGCCACCAAGCTCCAGCTCATCAAGGAAGGCAAGACCCCGGTGGTCGAGGAGGGCATGGTTGACCTGATGCAGAAGGTCGCCGCCAGCGGCCTGGTCACCGTCACAACCGATGTTGCCGCCGCCGTGCAAGGCTCTGAGATTTCGCTGATCTGCGTCGGCACGCCCTCGGCCGCCAACGGCAGCCAGGATCAGGGCGCCGTGCTGCGGCTGGCCGAATCCCTGGGCAAGGCCCTGGCGACGAAGAGTGACCCTCATGTCATCGTGTTCCGCTCGACCTTGGTGCCGGGCACGGTCGAAGGCGTGTTGATCCCGCTCCTCGAGCAGCATTCGGGAAAGAAGGATGGCATCGATTTCTTCAGCTGTTTTCAACCGGAGTTCCTTCGTGAAGGCAGTTCGATCAAGGACTACGACAAGCCACCCTTCACCATCGTCGGCGGCCGTCATGCCCTGGGCCATGCCAAGCTGCGCGAGTTGTTCGGCCACCTTCCCTGCATGTACTTGGAGACCTCGGTAGGTGCTGCCGAAATGATGAAGTACTGCTGCAATAACTTTCATGCGCTGAAGATCACCTTCGCCAATGAGACTGCGCGGCTGTGCGCATCGCTCGGCGTAGATCCCTTCGAGGTCATGGACCTGGTCTGCCAGGACACCCAGCTGAACATCAGCCGTGCCTACCTGAAGCCCGGTTTCGCCTTCGGCGGCTCCTGCCTGCCCAAGGACTTGCGCGCCACCAGCTATCTGGCCAAGCTGCGAGATGTCGAACTGCCGATGCTGTCCAGCATTCTGGCCAGCAACGAGGCGCACCTGCGCCTGGCCTACGAAGCGGTGCTCGAGACCCTGGTTCAGCAGGGCTCGCGTAAGGTTGCCTTCCTTGGCCTGTCTTTCAAGACCGGTACCGACGATCTGCGCGAGTCACCGCTGGTGACGCTTGCCGAGCGACTCATTGGCAAAGGCGTGCAACTGGCCATCTATGACCCGGAAGTGCAGCTGGCCCACTTGCTGGGCGCGAACCGCCGCTACATCGAGCAGCACTTGCCGCACATCGGCGAGTTGCTGAACCCGGATCTCGATGCGGTACTCGGCTTCGCCGACTGTCTGGTGGTCGGCAACAGCGCGCAGGAGATCGTTGCCGCAGTGAGCAGCAGGCTGCGCCGAGCAGGTTGTGATCGATCTCGTGAAGCTGCCGACGCTAGACTCTGGCCGAGTGCGCGGACTGTGCTGGTGAGGCGGTTCGGCTTCGCCCTGGCCCTGGTCCTGCTCTGGGCCAGTCTGGCGGTGTATGGCCTGGCCAGTACCGACTTGGTTCGCATCCGCAACGCACTGCATTTCGCGGCGCTGGATCCGGCCGAATTTGAATGGACGCCGAACAATCTGCCGGCCGACTTTCTGCTTGACCGATTGCCGCCGAGCGCCGAATTCACAGCGCTTGCACAGCGCCTTCGGGTGGGGGCTGACGACGACTGGACCTATGCGCTGGCCATTAGCCGTCACTTATTGGCCTCGGCTGCCAAACTGCAAGGCAGCCCAGTGATGGCCGACCTGGCAGTGACGTATCGGCTGATCACTGAGCAGGGCAAGGGCTATTGCGCTGACTTCGTGCGCGTGTTTCAAGCCATCGCGGTGGCCGGCGAACTTCCGATGCGTAGCTGGGCCTTCTCCTTCGATGGCTATGGTGGTCATGGACATATCGTGGTGGAGATATGGAATCGTCAGCTCAGGCGCTGGCAGTTGCTCGACGTGTTCAACAACGTCTTCTTCGTGGACGACGCCGGGCAGGTGCTGAGCGCCGCCGGGTTGCGCAGGCAAATGCGCACCGTGCCACCTTTGTCCAGGCCCTTGGTAGTCGGTGCGAGACCGGGTTTCATCCACAAGGACAAGCTGCTGGACTACTACAAGCGCGGCCTCGATCAGTGGTACCTTTGGTGGGGCAACAATCCTTTCACGTTGGATCATTTCCAGCAGGGCCCCAGTTTGCTGAGGCCACTGCAGCAAGCGCATGCGCTGGTAGCTGGCGCGTTCCCGGCGCCGCGTGCGTTGGCCGAGCCGGGCAACGCGGAGCTGCGGTCGACGATGACGCGACTTCGATGGCATCTGCTTGCCGTCGCGCTTTTGACGCTGCCGACGCTGCTGGGAATTTTCTGGCCGCGCCGGCGCCGCCATGACTGAGCCGCGCATCTGCTTGGTTGGGCCATTGCCGCCGCCCTCGGGCGGCATGGCCAATCAATGCCAGCAGCTGCTTCGCTTGCTCAGCGCCGATGGTCTGCAGGTCGAGCTGGTGCGCAACAACCCGCCCTATGCGCCGGCGTGGCTAGGAGCCGTGCCCGGCCTGCGCGCGCTGACCCGCTTGCTGCCCTATGTTTGGCGGCTCTGGCGGGCGATCGGTCGGGCCGATGTGGTGCATGTGCTAGCCAACTCCGGCTGGGCCTGGCATCTGTTTGCCGCGCCAGCGCTTTGCATTGCACGGCTTCGCGGGCGGGCGGCGATCGTCAATTACCGAGGCGGAGAGGCGTCGAGCTTCTTCGTGCACGCGCCCGGTCATGTGCTGCGCAGTTTGAGAGCTGCCGAGCTGCGCGTCACGCCCTCGGATTACCTGCGCCGTGTATTCGCCGAACATGGCCTTGATGCCGAGGTCATTCCAAACATCCTCGACCTCGTGCGTTTCGTGCCGGCGCCGAAGCGCGATTTCGGCCTGGCACCGCAGGTCCTCGTGGCGCGCAATCTTGAGCCCATTTATGGCCTGGACACGGCGATCCGCGCTTTCTTGCCAGTGCGGGCCGCCTTCCCTGGGGCCCGCCTAATCCTTGCCGGCAGCGGCCCGCAGCTCGCCGCGCTGCGCGAGCTGAGCGCCCGGCTCGGCCTGGCCGATGCGGTGCACTTTCCTGGGCGTGTGCCGCATGAGCAGATGCCGCGGCTTTACGCCGAGTCCGACTTGGCACTCAATCCCAGCACGGTGGACAACATGCCCAACTCGGTGCTCGAAGCCTATGCCAGCGGCCTGCCGGTGGTGAGTACCGACGCAGGTGGTGTCCCCGACATCTGCGGCCACGAGGTCGAGGGTCTGCTGGTGCCGGTGAACGACGCCGAAGCGATGGCCGCGGCAATGCTGCGGCTGCTGCGCGACAACGGATTGCGTGCGCGCCTGTCCGCGGCAGGGCTGCGCCGCTCCGAGGCCTGGGGCTGGCAGCAGGTGAAAGAACAATGGCGTGTCGCCTACCGCCGCGCCATGGCCATGCGAGAGAACTGATGCGCCCCTACACCTGGCTCTGCGCCCATGCGCTGTTCCCTTTGCACGAGCGGCTGAAGGGTCACGATTCGGTCGCGCTGCGGCGTCGCTTGGAGCGCAGCCAATGGGCGAGCCCCGAGCAGATCGCCGCGGAGCAACTGCAGCGACTGCGCGAGTTCCTCGTCGATATCAGTCTGAACGTTCCCTATTACCGCGACCTCTTCGCCACCCTTGGCTTCGCGCCTGAGCGCCTGGATAGTGTGGCCGGCCTGAGGGCGCTGCCACTGCTCGACAAGACGCTGATCCGTGCCAATCTGGGTCGCCTGAAGGCGCAGGACCACGGCGTCATCAGTCGCTACAACACGGGCGGCAGCTCGGGCGAGCCTCTGATCTTCTACATCGGCAAGGGGCGCAAGAGCCACGACGTTGCGGCCAAGTGGCGCGCCACGCGTTGGTGGGGTGTGGACATCGGCGACCCCGAGCTGGTCGTTTGGGGCAGTCCGGTGGAGCTCGGAGCGCAGGATCGCGTGCGGCGTCTGCGCGACGGGCTGATGCGCAGCCGGCTGCTGCCGGCCTTCGAGATGTCGGAAACCAATCTGGACCGCTATGTGCAGCGCATCCGCTCGGTCCGGCCTGCCATGCTCTTCGGCTACCCCAGCAGTCTGTCGCTGATCGCCGGCCATGCGCAGCGTCGCGGCGTGCGCCTGGATGATCTAGGCATCCGGGTCGTCTTCGTGACCTCGGAGCGCTTGTATGACAACCAGCGCGAAGCGATCACTAAGGGCTTCGGCGCCCCAGTGGCCAACGGCTACGGCGCCCGCGATGCCGGTTTCATCGCGCACGAGTGCCCGCAGGGCAGCCTGCACCTTAGCGCCGAGGACATTGTGGTCGAGACCCTCCGGCCTGACGGCAGTCCTTGTGCGGCTGGCGAGGCCGGCGAGATCGTCGTCAGCCATATGGCGACGCGCGACTTCCCCATGCTGCGCTACCGCACCGGCGACGTCGGCCTGCTGTCCGCCAAGCGCTGCGAATGTGGCCGCGGTCTGCCGGTGCTGGCCGAGGTGCAGGGGCGTTCGACCGACTTCATCGTTGCCGCCGATGGCACGGTGATGCACGGGCTGGCGCTGATCTATACCTTGCGCGACATGCCCGGGGTGGCGAAGTTCCGCATCGAGCAGATAAGCCTGACCCACACGCAGGTGCAGATCGTCGCGGAATCGGGGCTGCGGCCGGACGCCGAAGCCCAAATCGAGCTCGAGTTCCGGCAACGCCTGGGCGCTGCAGTGCGTGTCGAGGTCAGTCGCGTCGCCGACATTCCGCCCGAACGATCGGGCAAGTTCCGCTATGTCGTCTCGCGCGTGCAGGCCGGCGCTGGAGTCCCGAATGCGTGACCTGCTGCTGGTCGCCATCATTGCGGCAATCGTCCCTTTCGCGCTGCGCCGGGTGTGGATCGCCGTGCTGCTGTGGACCTGGGTTTCGGTGATGAACCCGCACAAGCTGACCTTTGGCTTCGCTTACAACATGCCCTTCGCGATGGTGGCCGCGATATGTGCCTTCGTCGCGTTGATGGTCGATCGCGAAAATTTGCGCTGGCCCAAGGATCCTGCCATCTACTTCCTGCTCGCCTTCATCTGCTGGTGCTTCGTCACCACGGCGGCGGCGGTCTACCCGGGAGATTCCTGGGGTCAACTGGTCAAGGTGCTGAAGATCCAGCTGATGACCGTGGTCGCGGCGGTGGCGATCCGGGAGCGCCGCCACATCGAGCTGTTCCTCTGGATCAATGCCTTGTCTATTGGCTTTTACGGCGTCAAGGGCGGGCTGTTCACGATATCCACTGGCGGCGGCCAGCGGGTCTGGGGACCGACCGGCGGCTTCATTGAAGGCAACAACGAGATTGGCCTTGCCCTGGTAGCCGTTATTCCGTTACTGAACTACCTGCGACTGGTGCAGCCACGTCGCTGGCTCCGGCTGGGTGTCGCCGTCACCATGCTGCTGTGCGCCGTGGCCGCTCTGGGCACGCAGTCGCGCGGCGCGATGCTGGCGTTAGCCGCGATGGGAGTGGTGTTGTGGGCGCGCAGCGAGCGAAAGCTGATTTCGGGCGTCGTGGTGGTGGTGGTCGCCCTGGCGCTGATTAATTTCATGCCTGAGACCTGGCATGAGCGGCTGGGCACGATCAAGTCCTACGAGGAGGACAGCAGCGCGATGGGTCGCATCAACGCCTGGGTGATGGCCTTCAACCTCGCCAATGACAGACTGCTCGGCGGCGGTTTCTCGATCATCACCCCCGAGCTGTTCTACAAGTACGCGCCGATCCCTGAGGACCTGCATGCGCAGCACAGCATTTACTTCCAGGTGCTCGGCGAGCATGGCTGGCTGGGTTTGTTGCTCTACCTTGCCGTCGGTTTCTACACGTTCAAGCAGTGCAGCCGGGTGCGCAGACTTGCCGCAGGCGCGAAGGAGACCCGCTGGGCTTATCACCTGGCCGGCATGGTGCAGGTCTCCATGGTCGGCTACGCGGTCGGCGCGGCCTTCCTCAGCCTCGCCTACTTCGACCTGCCATTCAACATCATGGTGGTTGTCATCGCCATGCGCTACTGGCTGGAAGAGAAACGCTGGCTGCGCGAGCCGCTCGGCGCCTTTGGCGCCGGTGCGCCGCTGGAGCCCCAGCGTAAGGAGCGCCTTTGATGCTGCTGCGTTCCGGTCTGCAATTGCTATCGCCCGCCGGTCCACGGGCACGGCTCAGCGTGCTGATCTTCCACCGCGCGCTGGCGGCACCGGATCCGATGTTCCCCAGCGAGATGCATGCAGCGCGCTTCGACGAGCTGTGCGGCTGGCTGCGCCGATGGTTCCACGTGCTGCCGCTGCAGGAGGGTGTCGAGCGCCTGGCGCGGGGCGAGTTGCCGGAGCGAGCGTTGGCCATCAGCTTCGACGACGGTTACGAAGACAACCACCGCGTGGCGATGCCGATCCTCAAGCGCCATGGGATGTGCGCGACTTTCTTCATTGCTACCGGCTTCCTTGATGGCGGTCGGATGTGGAACGACAGCGTGGTGGGGGCCCTCCGCATGACCGCGCAGTCGCAGATTGACGTGACCACGCTCGGCCTGCCCGGCATCGACCGGCTGGAGCTGCCGGACCTGGCGAGCCGGCGTCACGCGGCGCTGCGCTTGCTCGGCGCTACCAAGTACCTGCCGGCCGGCGTGCGCGAGGCGACCGTCGAGCGCCTTGTCGACCTCTGCGGCGTGAGGGACCGCTTGCCCGCTGACCTGATGATGAGCAGTCAGCAAGTGCGCCAGATGCGCGACGCCGGCATGCAGATCGGTGCGCACACGCAAAGCCATCCGATCTTGGCCGGCCTCGACGATGCCGCAGCACTCGCCGAACTGCGTGGCAGCCGCGAGCACTTGGAGTCGCTGCTGCAGCAGGAAGTGGCCGTGTTTGCCTACCCGAATGGCAAGCCAGGAACCGACTACAGCCTGGCCAGCGTGTGCTTGGCACGGCAGGCGGGATTCCGCGTTGCCGTCAGTACCGCCTGGGGCAGCGCCCATGCCGCCGGCCTGGACATGCTGCAGGTGCCGCGCTTCACGCCCTGGGACCAGACGCGCACCCGCTTCGGGCTGCGCTTGCTGGGCAATCTGCGTCGTGACGGTGTGCGCCTTCATGCTTGAGGTTTTGCTGCGCCTGGCGCGCTGGACTGGGCTGTTCCGCCTCGCCCGCTGGTTGACGCGGGGGCGGCTGCGCATCTTGTGTTACCACGGCATCTGGATGGGGCCGGCGCCGCATTACGGCGACCGCCTGTTCATGGACCCTGGGCTGTTCCGTCAGCGCATGCAGTGGCTGCGCCGAACCGGTTGGAACGTGCTGTCGCTGGAAGAGGCACTGCGGCGGCTGGATGAAAGACGAATCGGCTCCCGGGATCTCGTCATCACGATCGACGACGGGTGGAAGGGCACTGCTCGCCATATGGTGCCCGTGCTGCGCGAACTCGGCATGCCGGCGACGCTGTACATCGCCACCCGGGACCTGCTGGTCGGCGGTCCGGTCCCCAATGTCGTTGCCGGCTACCTGGTGGCAAACGGCCGGCTGCCGGCGACAGGTCCTACGCCGGCCTGGGTCGGCGACCGCCAGAGCGATCGACTGCAGCAGGACCTCGCCGAGCACCTGCACGCGCAGGAGCCGGGCGAGGCGAGGGCAGCGGCGCTGCGCGAGGCCGCCGACTGGCTTGGCGTCGACCTGGAGACCTTGTGGCGCGCCGGCTCTTTGGAATAGATGAGCGCGGCGGATCTGCAGGAGGCGGTGCGGGCCGGCATCGATGTGCAACTGCACACCCACGCGCACAGCCTGCACGAGCTTCAACCGCTGCAGATTCGAGACGAGATCGAACGCAACCGCGCCGAATTGCAGCGGCTGTTGGGCCGACCGGCCGATGAGCTGGTGCATTTCTGCTACCCGAGTGGGGTTCACAGTCCGCAGGCCTTCGAGCCGCTGCGCGCTTGCGGGGTGCGCAGTGCGACGACCACCGAGTTTGGTCTGGTCGCACCGGACGGCGAGCGCATGGCGCTGCCACGCATCCTCGACGGGCAGACGATGAGCGAGCTGGGGCTGGAGGCGAGGCTCAGCGGCTTCTGGACCCTGTTGGGCCGTTGATAGGGCGCAGCAGGCTCCGCGGCGCGACCCTTCGCGCGAACTCAGCGGTGTGCCACGGCCTCTTGGGCCAGGGGTTTGAGGCGGCGCCTCAGCCAGGCTTGCGGCGTCGCCAGCCAGGTCTTCAAGTAGAGCTTGCCGTGATCGGGCAGTCGGCCGATGCGACGGCTTTCGCGCAGACGCGCCCGTGCCTGCGCGCCTTCGCCGCGGAACAGCAGGGTGCGAATCCAGCGCCCGTAGATGGCCAATTGGCACTGCTGAAGCAGCGGCCCATGTTCGGCCATCACGTCCGGCCGATTGGCGGCCAGGCGTTCCAGCACCTGAAGGTTGTAGTAAGAGCCGCGCTCGGTCTGTGTCAAGCTCCCGGCGCGGATCTGGAACGCGACCAAGGGCTGGGCGACCAGCGCGTAGGGCTGGCCGTCGACGACCCGCAGGAAGAAGTCCACATCCTCGGCCGACGGGAGGCTGCGGTCGAACCCGCCCACCTGTTGCGCGCGATCCCGACGCACCAGCACTGTGGGCGTGCCCAGGTAGGGATCAGGCAGCAGGCTGGACCAGCCGGGCCGCAAGCGCAGTCGATTCGGCTCGAACGACGGACCGGCGAAGTCGGTTTCGAACAGCGAGGTCGATGACGGCAGCCAGCGCCAGCCGGTCGAGACCAGCACCAGGTCCGGGTGCTGCGCCAGCACCGCCAACTGGCATTGCAGCTTGGTGTCCAGCCAGTAATCGTCGCTGTCCAGGAAGGCGATGTGCGTGCCGGTGGCGGCCATGATGCCGGTGCTGCGCGCTGCGGCGGCACCGCCATTGGGCTGACGAATCAGGCGCACCGTGTCGCCGAAACTAGCAACCACCGCCGCCGTGTCGTCGCTGGAACCGTCATCAACAACAATGATCTCGAAGGCTGGGCTGAGCTGTGCCAGCACGCTGTGGATGGCGCGGCCGATGTGGCGAGCGCTGTTGTAGGCGGGGATGACGACCGAAATGAGGGGCGAATCCATTGAACCAAATCACCATGCTGATGGACTTCGTCCCCAGGGGCTTTGAATAAGGCGTTCTCGGGGCCAGAAAAAAGCTACTACTCTGGGCCGATATCGACCCTCAGCAATCGCGGCACGGCGGCTCTCAGATCGAACGGTAGCGTCGCGCGTAGCTATATGTGTTGCTCCGACAACTAGGAACACCGCGCCGTGTTGGGCCGGCACATGACTCAAGTAGCGTAAGTTGGGACTTACAGTGCTGAGTACTGAGTCGTAGAGCCAACTCGATCCCATCAAACCCCGTTGCTCGGGCCAATGCAGCAGCAGCGCAGCCGCCAACCGGTAGCACTGCTCACGGCCAGCAGGACTGAAGTCCGCCAGCATGCGAGTGTGCACATGATTCTCGATGGCTGGTGCAGGCCGGATTCCGCCGTCGAATTGCCAGCGCAGCGCACTCATCCAATTCCGTGGCAAAAATAGCAGGCGGCGAGGAAGCCCGGAGTTCGGATGCACGACGTGCGAACGGCATGGGATCAGTCGCAGCAGCAGCAGCGCCAAGTCTTTGCGGTAACCGTCGTCCTCGAAATCGACGGCCGGCAGGGGCTGTGTCAGGTTCTGCTGCAGCAGCCGGGCGGCTAGGCGAGCCCACTCTAGCTCGAACAGTGCCGGCAGTCGAAACGCCGCTGCACGTTGCTCCAGTCCGGCGAGCAGGGCCAGCAGCAGCGCACGCTGCCGAGGGCCTGCCGCCTGGCCCGTTCCGATCCATCCTCGCGTGCGAGTCGCCAGATCTCCGGGCAGGCTGCGGTAGCTGCGAGGGAAGTCGTGCGGCAGAGCCAGCGTCTCGCTGAGACTCTGCAGCTCCTGCATCTCAAAACTGCCTTCGCGAGCCAGCGCCGGCAGAGCAGCCAGCGCCTCGCGACTCGCTTCGGCCAGACTCAAGTCGGCGTTCACAGCCGCCAAGCGGGACGGTGCGCCTGCAGCCATTGCTCGAGCATCATCAGGATCCAAACCATCTCACCGTAGTAGCCAGGGTGGGTCGGCAGCAAGTCCTTAACCAGGCGGTCAAGGAACGCGGGGTGCACCACGCCGCGCGTGGCCAATTGATCCAACGAGCCGAGCGCCAGCGCGCGAAGGCCCTGATGCTGGTTGGCCCAGACGCCGAAGGGTAGTCCGAAGCCATGTTTGCTTTTCGTGATGATCTCGTTAGGCAGGAATCCGCGCAGCGCTTCCTTAAAAAACCAGCGCAACTTGAGGCCTCGCAGCTTGTAGTCGACTGGCAGGCGCAGCGAGAAGTCCAGCAGATCCTCGTCGAGCAGCGGGAACCCGACTGGAAGACCCGCCTGCTGGGTGCTCAGACGCACCTTGGGCAGGTCGTTCTCGGCCAGGGTATAGCGCCAGTCGAAGGCCAGCGTGCGGTTCAAGGCATCGGGCTCGTCGATCGAGTCCCAGACCTAACGCTGCTCCTTGCGCGGGCCTTGAGCGTCGATCAGCGCGAGGAACCGGGGCGTCAGCACCTGCGGCAGGCCCAGGCGCAGCAGCAAGTTGTACATCTCCATGCGCTCAGGCAAGGGTTCGCGCGCTTGCTCAATGTAACTATGGGCTTTCTTCAGCCCGGGCAGGCCGGCGGCCACGCGGTTGAAGAACAGCGGTTCCAGCAGACCGCTGCGCAGCAGCCGGGGCACCGCGTCGTACACGCCGAACACCCGCTGCTTGGCGTAGCGTGCATTGCCACCGAACAGCTCGTCACCGCCGTCACCGGCGAGCAGCTTGCCGACGCCGTCCTCTTTGGCACGCAGCGCGCAGTAATAGGCCGGCAGCGCCGATGAGTTTCCGAAGGGCTGGTCATGGTGACGGGCAGCGGGCGGGATGCCCGCCAGCAGATCGTCCGGCGTCACGTAGTACTCGTGGTGCTCGCAGCCGTAGGCCTTGGCGGCGATGCGCGCGTAGGCCATCTCGTCGTAGCCTTGGGCGTCAAAGCCGATCGAGTAGCTGCGTGGCGCCTGGCCGCTGACCTCGCGCAGCATGCCCGCGACGGTCGAACTGTCGGTGCCGCCGCTCAGGAAGCAGGCGGGCGCGTGGCCGTCGAGCTGCCGCGCGGTGGCCGTCTTGAGCAGGCCGCGGAACTCATCGCGCAAGGCCTCGAACCGAGGCGCGGACTGGGGGTGGAACTGCGGAGTCCAGTAGCGCAGCAGTTCGGCGCGGCCGTTCTCGAACCACAGCGCATGGCCTGCCGGCAAGCGACGCACCCCCTCGAACACCGTGCGCGGCGAGGGAATGACGTGGAAGTACAGGTAGTCGAAAAGTGCTTGCGTGCACAGCGGTGCGCCGGGCAGCACGGCGTCGGCCCGTTCAGCGAAGCGCAGCGCCGTTCCCGTCAGTGCGTAGCAAATGGTCTGCTGGGCGAAGCGGTCGACGGCCAGCAGCACGCGGCCCTGGCCATCGCTGATTCCGAGTGCGAAGTCGCCGCGCCAGCGTGTCAGCTCGCGAAGCGCCGCGTCGCGGCCCTGGGCGATTGCACGGCGCAGTCCTGGAAGCGCGGGGTCGGAAGAATCGTGCAGCCGGGGGCTGCCCAGCAGCAGGTCAGGCGGAGTGACGGTCATGGTGGCAAGAGCAAGGGCGCAGCATTGTGAGTCAGCGCCAGGGCGGGAACCGGCCGGGTCCGATATAGCGGTCGGCGATTACCAGGTTGTCGATGTAGAGCACCAGCTCGCGATCCGGCGTCGCGCTGCCGCCGTGGTACACATTCATCCACAGCGTTTCGATCTTTAGCGTGGCACTGTCGCGCCAGTGGATGTCGCGCTTTTCGAACGCAAGTTGACCATCGATCCAGGCGCGCAGCACGCCATCCGGCCGACCCGGCGTGTTCAGGCGCAGATGCTGTTCGACAGCCACCCAGCGACCCTTCGGCAGCCAGCCGGTCGGGCCGAGGTTCCAGCCCCAGATTGCGCCACTTCGTTCATTGGGCGCGGCGGTGTACACATAGCTGCCTATGCCCCGCCCGGCGTCGCCGGGGTCCGCCCGCATGAAGGCGCCACGTGCGGACCAGCCGTTGTTGCCATCGACAGCGCGGCCGCCCCAGCCGGCTTGGCCGTATGTGCCGGCGAAGCCTGGCATCTTGCCGCCATCGATATAAGGGTCCCAGCTTCCGTCCAGCCAAAGGTGGTAACGAAAGTAGGCTTCCTCTGGCTCCTTGCCGCCATTCAGCGCTGCCAGCGTGATCTGCTTTTGCAGGCCGGTGTGGACGCCGCGAGGCACGGTGACACGCAGCGCCTTGCCATCGATGGGCGGGGCGCCATCGGCGACGATGGCCAGGGTGTTCAGACCGCCGCTCCAGGACTGGGCCAATGAAGGGTTCTCGAAGCGCTCTCGCAGCCAAACGCCCGGCCGATGATCGAGCCCGCCATCGCGATCCAAGGTGTCGGAAAGGCCCGGCGGCGATACCTGCTGGCGCGGCGGGGCGAGTCCCATCAGGGTGATATTGCCCTGACCCCGGGCTTTCAGCACCGTCAGGCGCAACTCGGCACTCAGCGGCTGCACACCGGTGCGCTCGGTATGTCGAAGGCCAGGATGCTGCGCCGTCCGTCGCCAACCACCAAATGCGGCTGATCGCCCTGCGAGCGGCGCGTCGGGCAGCCGATGCTGCCGTCAACGCGCGCGCGCAGCCGACTTGACTCACCATCGCTCCAGCGCACCCGCAGCACGCTGGCGTCGGCATCGGCCTCGCGGGAGACCAGCACCAAGCGCGCCGCGTCGCCATTCAGCACCAGAGCTCCGGGCAGCGCGAGATGGCGCCGCCAAGCCTGCAGAAGGTCCAGCGCGTCCATGCTCAGCGTTGCTGCCGGGCCGCGCCAGGCCAGCGCGGCAAAAGGCTTGGCACCCTGGCGCCGTCCCGCGGCATCGATCCAGTCGCCACCCTCGTGCTCCCAGGCCTGCCTTGCCTGGATCGAGCGGAAGCCGCAGCTGAACCCGCCGGCGCCGTCGGTCAAAGGCGGCGGGGCGGCCGGTGCTGCCGCAACCAACAGCAGCCCGAGAGCGGCAAGTACACGTGTCAACGGTAGGTAACGACCAGCTTCGGTCGCAGCGCCGGATCGACGGCGCTCTCGCTGCTGTGGAACTTCTTCTGCGAGTTGCTCCCGGCGGTGCTGCGCAGCTGCCAGCCATGGGGACGGATCACCAGCGCATTGCCGCTACGCGCCGCGACCGCGGCGGTGACGTCGAACTGAAGCCAGCCGGCACTGAAGGCCACGCTGGCGGTGGCGTCCGCCGTCACAGCAAAGTCGCTGCCGGCGCCGCCTGCGCCCCCCACCGACCAGTTCACCCCGTTCAGGCGCTGGTTCCATGTGGCGCCGGTCTCGCTCCATTCCACCAGCATCGAGTGCAGCGCGTAGCTGTTGTCGTAGGAGGAGCTCTTGTAGATCGAGAGTTGCGCCGATTCGATGGTCGCGCCGTCGGGTACCGGCCCGCCCTCGGACTGGAACACCAAAAAGCGCAGCAGCGGCGTGTACAGGGTCTTCTCGACCAACAGCGAGGTGGCTGCGCCTGCAGTAGTCGTCTTGTTATAGCTCGACAAAAAGGTGTCTGCGACCACCGAGTTCACAACGCCGCGCTGCAGCGTGACGGTGCTGCTGCCGCCCCCGCCGCCCGTTGCGTCGACGGTGTGGCTGACCGCCTCGGTGCTGCTGCTGCCACCACGGTCGTCATAGGCCCTGGCGGTGATCGAATGCGTGCCGAGGGCGGCGCCGTGCCAGGTCCAGGAGTACGGCGCGGTCTCGACCCGGGCAATCAGCACATTGGCGTCATAGAACTCGACGGCGCTGATGCGTCCTTCTCGGTCGGCGGCTTCCGCGCTGAGCTGGATCGGACTGCCCTGCTGGCTGCGTGAGCCGGGGGCCGGTGAGCTCAGGCTTACGCTGGGCAGCTCGTTGGGCGGCGGACCTACAGGGTTGACTTGCAAAGCGACGACGCTGGAGCGCCGTGAGGCAGCTTCGTCGTCGGTGACCACCGCCGTCAAGTTGTAGCTCCCAGGCTCCGTCGGCGTCCAGTCGATCTGGTAGGGCGCCACCAGGCGCTCGCCGATCTTGACCTCGCCCGCGAAAAACTCGACTCGCAGCACGCTGCCGTCTGGATCGGACGCAATGGCGGCGACCGGTACCGACTGACCGAGTGTGATTTGCGTGCTGTTGAGCGGCGCGGTGAGCTGCACCAGGGGCGGCACATTGCCATCGCCGGCCGGATCGACCCAGCCCAAGGGTTTCCAGAGCCAAACCTTACCAACCGCCGGGTCGGAGATGCCGATGAAAGCATCCAGCGCAGGAATGTACTTCCACTTGCCCAGAATGCCAGCACCCACCGGGTCGGCCGGGACTTCGGTCGTCGGCGCCGGATTCTTGCTGATGGTCCAGCCATTGGCGCCCAGCGTGTTCGGTGCTTTCAAGCTCCAGGTACGGCCGTCGCCGCACCAAAGCACATGGTCGCCCCGACGCGGGTCGTGCTTGATGCCGCAATAGCGCGGGTCCAGCTGACCGCTGGACAGAAGGCTGGAAAATTCGCCGCTGGCCTCATCGGGAGTGAAGCGCACCTCGTAGTTCTTCAGTCCTTCGGTGGCCATGTTCCAATAAACGAAGGGCGTGGTGGTCTTGCCAAGTGCAATGAAAACCTTGCGCTGCGCGTCAAAGCTGCAGCTGGTCTGGGACCCGGAGCCGTTTATGTACTGACCGGCCCGAGTCCAGGTGTCGGCGGCTGGGTTGTTGACGTCGTTGACGGTGTATCGGTACAGCCGATACTGGGTGCGCAAATAGACGATGTCCTTGCCACCGGACTCGGTGACGGCGACGCAACTGTTGACCAAGGCCTCGGATGGTGGTGCGGAATGCGCGCCAGCATTCAGCCAGGCCTCGCGATTGCTCCACATGTCGCCGCCGAGGATGTCGGGGTAGGGCGCAACCCTCTGCACGTGCGAGCCAGTACTGCCGCCGACCTTGTTGCCGTCGGCTCGATCGGGATCAAAGAAATAGGGGCCGGTCTTGCGCTCGGCGGTCGTGCTCAGTGCGAGCAGGAAATGCCCGCCATTAGGGTCGGCGGCACCGCCGAGAACCAGGTGTCGGTCGATGATCGGCAGGTAGGCGTTGTTGTCGTAGGTGTGGGCCGACGGGGGGGCCTTGTCCATGCCGTCGATGGGGGCGTTGCGGCCCCGGGCGTCCACCACGATCTGGCTGGGCAGCGACGCTCGCTGCCAGCGCTGCGTGCTGGCGTCCCAGAAATAAGTGTCATTGCCCGAGTAGTTGGCATGGCCGCCGCCGTAGAGCCAGAAGCGCGCGCGCTTGCTGTCCCAGGCCATGCCGCTCCATGAACGCAGGATCTTCTCGGGCGTCGGGTTGCTGGAGCGGAACAGCGGACGCAGGTCGGCTGGCGTCCACACATCGCTGTAGTTGTTCAGGTTGACGCGCGCCCAGCCGCCCTCCGGCGTGGCGCGCAGGATGTTCAGCAGATTGGTCAGGTCCGGCTGGCTTGCATCGGACTGCGTGCTTAGGCGCTGGCGAATGCCAGTGGTCGGTGCCAATCCCTGGGATTCGACCGCAGGCCCCTCATCAACGATCCACTCCACTTCCTGCTCGAAGCGGCGGCCCTGAGCGTCGATCAGTTGCAGACGGGCGCTGAAGCGGCCCGTAGCGGTGGGCGTGCCAGCAAAACGGCCGCCGCTGAGCCGCAGGCCCGGTGGCAGCTGGCCGCCTAGCAGGCGGGCCTCGGGAACGCCCAGAGACTCGTCGATCCGCTCGCCGATGCGACCCAGCCAAGCTCCGCGGACCTCGAGCGCGCCCTCGTCAGCCGCACTGACTTTGGCGACCGGTCGCTCGGAAGCGGGTTCGCCGCCACCGCAGGCGGTGATCAGCAGGGGCAGGAGCGGCGCAAGAGCAAGTAGATGCAGGCGCGCGGTCAGTTTGTACATGATTGGGCGGACGCGAGGGCGGGAGCGGCGCGCATTGTCGATCCCCAATCGAATATGCACACCCTTAATCAAGTGGGTCGCGCCGGATCGGCACCTTGTGTCCTCCGCGAGAATCGGTCCTTTTTTGCGGTTTTCGCCGCTCCGAGGCGTCTCATGTCCCGACTGGGCAAACAAATGGCAGTCGGCGCCGTCTGGATGGTGGCGCTCAAGTTCATCGAGCGCGGCATCGGCTTCGTCTCCACGCTGGTCCTGGCCCGCTTACTGGTTCCGGGCGATTTCGGCTTGGTGGCCATGGCCATGGCGGTGTTCGCCTTTGTGGAGATTGCGGGCTCGTTTGGCTTTGACCTGGCATTGCTGCGCAAGCAAGATTCGCCGCGCGAGGCCTACGACAGCGCGTGGACGCTGCAGTTGATCTGGGGTCTGATCGCCGCAGTCCTGGTGCTGGTGCTTGCATGGCCTGCCGCCGCCTTCTTCGGGGATGAGCGAATCGTGCCGGTCATGCTGGTGCTTGCGCTTTGCGCCGCCGGTCAGGGATTCGAAAACATCGGCACGGTCTATTTCCGCAAGGAGTTCCGCTTCGGCATGGACTTCAAGTTCATGCTCTACAAGAAGTTGGTGGCCTTCGCAGTGACCATGGCGCTGGCGTTCAGCCTGCGTAATCACTGGGCGCTAGTGGCCGGAATGGCGGCCTCACGCCTAGCCGGCGTGGTGTTCAGCTTCAGTCTGCACCCCTATCGGCCGCGCTGGGACCTCAGCCACGCCGGCGAGCTGTTCGGCTTCTCGCGCTGGATGGTGGTGGCGCGGGTTATCGAGTACATCAAGGGCAGGGGGCCGGACTTCTTGATTGGCCGCTGGCTGGACGCCGCGGCATTGGGCTTGTTTCGAGTTGCCAGCGAAATCGCCACGCTGCCGACTACCGAGTTGCTCTATCCCATCATGCGGGCGGTGTTTCCCGGCTACGCGGCGGTGGCCCACGATCGGTCTGCACTGGCGCGCTCCTTTCTCGGCGTGCAAGGTGCGCTGCTACTGCTGACCTTGCCTGCGGCGCTGGCCATCGTGCTGCTGTCGGATGCCGTGGTCCAGTTGCTGCTCGGTCCGAAATGGGCCGCGGCCGGGCCACTCATCCAGGTGCTGGGCCTGTATGGGGCCTTATCGCTGTTCCAGCTGACGAGCATCACCGTTTTCAACGCATTGGGCGTCCCCAAGCAGGGAGCTGCATTGCGTGCGGCCGAGGTGTTGCTGCTGCTGCCGGGGATGGCATTTGCGCTGCATGCCGGTTGGGGGGTGATAGGCGCGGCGTGGCTGGTGGTTGGCGTTCAGGTCCTGCTGGTTCCGCTAAGTGCCTGGATGTTGCAGCGGCAACTGCCGATGAGCCTGCGCCAGCGCTGGGCGGTGACCTGGCGGCCGCTGCTTGGCGGCCTGGGCATGGCCCTCACCCTAGCTGGCGTGCTCCAAATGTTGCCGCTGGATGGCGGCGCTTGGCGCGCCGCTGGAGTGCTGTTCACCGCCGGCGGCCTTGGCCTGATCGTCTACATCGCGCTGGTCGGTCTGGGCTGGCTCATTGCCGGCCGTCCCGATGGCGCTGAATCCGTGGTCTGGCAAAGATTCCGACACGCTCAAACCTGACCCTATCATCCGCCGCCTTCTGAACGCACATGCGCCTCCACTACTTCAAGGACCCCGCCGGAAACTTCGGCGACGACCTCAATCCCTGGCTGTTTCGCCGCTTGGTTCCGCAGTTGCTGGACGACGACGATCGTGAATGGCTGGTTGGCATCGGTACCTTGATCAACCATCGACTGCCGGCGGCTCCGGTCAAGCATGTCTTTGGCAGCGGTCATGGTTACGGACAGACCCCCAAACTGGACGACAGCTGGGTGTTCCACGCGGTGCGAGGCAAGGAAACGGCCCGTGTCCTTGGACTTCCGGAGTCAGCGGCGGTGACCGATGGTGCGGTGCTTCTGCGCACCGTGCCGTTGCCGCGGGCCGCCCGCCCCGGCTTCCGCTTCGGCCTAGTGCCTCACTGTGAAAGCCTGCATTTCTACGACTGGGCGCCGTTGGCGGCCGAACTCGGTTGGCATTTCATTGACGTCCGCCAAGACGTTGAGACCGTGCTCTACGAGATGAGTCGCTGCGAAACCCTGGTCTGCGAGGCCATGCACGGCGCCATCGTTGCCGACGCATTGCGCATCCCTTGGATCCCGGTGTCTGCCTATCCCAGCATCTCGGCCTTCAAATGGCGCGATTGGTTGTCAGCGCTCGACCTGCCCTACGAGCCGACGGCGTTGATGCCTCTGTATGACCTTGAGCGCCTGGTCGGTCCCGGCGCCCGGCTGAAGTGGACGATCAAACGCGGCCTCGCCCAGGCGGGCTTGGGCTCGTCCACCTGGACCCCGCCGCCGCCGGCGCGTACTGGCGAACGAGAGCGGGAGGCAGCGCTGATGGCGTTGAGGACTGCCAGCGCGCGTGATCCGCTGCTCAGCGCCGATCGCCGCATCGAGGATCTCACTCAGGAGATGCAGGCCCGGCTCCAGCGCTTGGCGGCGCGCTAAGCGTCAGCGTGCCCGCGTGCCGCCCGACCCGTGGCAGCAGGCGTCCTGGCAGCCAAGCCAGTTGCCAGACGCCGTAGCGCAGGAAGCTGGCGCGACCGACGCAGCGCGCACCGAGGCGTGCGTGCGCGCCGATCGATGCGCGGTTGAACCGCGAAATGCGGCTGAAACTCCAGCGAACACCCTGCTGTGCAAGGTCGGCATCGACGGCAGCCCACAGCCTTGACAGGGTACGACCCATCCGCAAGCGTGGCTCAACGAATACGTCAAAGTCCCATACAGCGTCGGTCGGCAAGAGGTAGCGGCAGCCAACTTCGTCCTCCTCGTGACTGCCGACGGCCAGCCAGATGTAGCCAGCAAAGCTCTCCTTGACGCTACAGACGTAGCAACGCGAGCCGGATGAGAAGCGCGCGGCAAGGACTGCGGCCGGACGCGGTGCCTGGGCCAGCAAGAGCTCATCCTTGGCCGCCGGCCAGACGCGCGTCCCCACGTCAGCACGCACCGCCTGCAGTGAGGCGGACGGCACGGGCTGGGCGTACAGCGCGTACGGGATCAACCGTGCGCGGCCGCCGCTGAGCACCTGCAGGAGCCGGTGGGTCAGGTAAAGCAGCGTGGTACTTGTGTCACCGAACTCGGCCCGCAGGGCGTGCCAACGACGAACTGGCTTCAAGATCCGTGTGCCGAAGCGGGGGCCGAAGCGGGGGCCGAAGCGGGGGGCGGGGCAGGGTCGGGCTCTCGCCATGCTCCTGCCTCCCGAAGGCGTTCGACCAACACGGTGGCCGGGTGACCCAGGGCGATCGCGCGTTGCGCGTGTTCCAAGGCTTTGGCGGCGTTGCCCAGATCCAAATAGACCATGCCGACGTTCTGGTGCGAGATCCCGCTTTCGCGGGCGAACTGACCGGCGATTCCGGTTTGTTCCAAGGCCTCGTTGCGCAGTTTTTGCTTGTCAAGCCATTGCACGTAAAGCAATCGCGCAACGACGTCATTGGGCTGGAAGCGAAGTGCGCGTTCGAACAGACAGTCCACGGAGTATTGCAAGTCGTCAGGATGTGGCTTGCCGACCTTTTCGGCATAGCGCATCACCGTGATAAGCCCGCGGTGGTGATTGGGGGAGGTGCGCATCAGGTAGCTGAGGTCCCCGCCAATCCGTGAAGTGCTCTGACCGCGCGTCAGCGCCTGCACGCCGAGGGTGAAGTGATAAGCCTCGACGCGTTCCAGTCGGTCACGTTGTGTGCGGTAGTCAAAAGGGCCGTAGTGGTTCTGCAGCGAGCCGCAGTTCTGTGCGCTGGGCAGCGCTGCCTGGGCGCTGCCAGTGGCCATGCCGAGCAGAAGGAGAAGGGTGGCATGCATCATCAGTCCCGAGCAGGCAAGGTGAGCAGCCAGTCCAGCAGGTCGTTGATCGAGCGCTGCTGCAGCGCCGGCTGCGAGAAGGTGTGGTCGGCGTCAGGGTAGTCGAGCCGCGTCAACGCTGCTCTGCGCTGCCAATCTTGCCAGTCGGGAAAACGCTCCGCCACCGACTCAAACTCGCGCGCCGTGTGGTCACGGCCGCTCAATTGCAGGAGGAGCGGACCGCTGAACGACTGCCAGCCCTGCGCCATCAGTCGCTGGAAGGTGCGTGGCGGGCCAGATTCCGCTGCGCGGTCGCCCCGCGACTTTTGCCATTGGGCAATGAACCCGGACAGTGCGCTGGCCGCAACTTTGCCGCTGAGCAACTTCTTCCAGAACGCCGGATTCTTCAGGCGTTCCAGGTAGTAATGGCGGACGCGAGTCTGGGCTTCCCCCTGCGCCGAGCGCACCCAGGGGTTCAGAAGGGTCAGTGCCCGAACGCGCGGATCGCGCATGCGGGAAACGTAAAGAAGCGCCGCTGACGCACCGTCGCACAGTCCCCAAAGCAGCACGCCTTTAAGGGTCGGCACGGCCGCCAACAGGGCGTCGATCGCCGCGTGGACGTCGTCGTCCAGGGCCTCAAAGTCGGGAATTTCGCCCGGCGTGTCGCCGATTCCCCGGTGATCAAATCGCAGGCACGGGTAGCCGGCATCCGCCATACTGCGGGCCAACTGCACGAAGTGCCGGTGCGATCCCACCCGGTACTGAGGGCCACCTACTAGAACCAGCACGCCCAACGAAGCGCAGTTCCCGAGGGGGCGGCTGAGCAGCCCGAAGCCGTCACTCACGCCGGGAAGTGGCAGCGAAATGACCTCGTCGATGTGGCCGGCCGTCACCGCCGCCATCCGTCGAGCCATTCAAGGCTGGCCTGCGTTAACGCAGGCAGGTCGCGCAACTCCAACGCGGCCCATGGGCTGGCGTCGTTGAGCGCCAACGCCTGCACCGGTGCCCCCTGCCACTGCGTCAACAGCTTGCTGCTGGCGGGTAGCAACTCGGCACCCGCCTGGCTGCTGGCCTCAAGCCATAGCGTCGGCACCTTAGGTGCCACCAAAATGGCAGCTTCAAGGCCCTGAGACAGTCCAATCCGCAAGCGATACCCGGCGACATCCACGCTCTTGCCTGCCATCAGACTGGCTTTCATCTCTGCCGTGCTGGTCCGGGCGGCGTTGCCTTCGATCTCGGCCGCCAACCGCAGCCGAAGCCACTGTTGCAGGAGCACCGCCCCCTTGGACGTGGGTTGCCACCAGAGCATGCCCGCCGCATTCACCCGGTCGGCCAGCGCAGAGGCCAGCAGGCTACCGCCGCGGACGCCCCAGAGCAGCAGCGGGACGCTGGGCAATGCTCGGCGCAGCCACTCTGCTGCCTGCGCACCGTCGTCCAGCCACTGCTGCCAACTGGCGTCCTCAAAATCGCCTTCGCTGTCGCCGCAGCCCTGGAGGTCGGGTTGCAGCACGGCATGACCAGCCGCCACCAGACACCGAACTGCCGAAGTCAGCGCACGCCGGGTCTTGTTCATTTCCTCGGCAAATGGAGGCAGGCAAAGAAGCGCAAGGCGAGCGTCCTGCGCCGGCGGGCTGTACAGCAGGAACCGGCGTCCGGCTGCGCCCTCCAGGAAGAAGGCCTGGCGGCCGCCCATCAGCTCAGCTTGGCCGCAACGAAGTCGGTCAGCGAGCCGACAGAGGCAAAGGTGTCGCCATCGATCTCGTCGTCGTCGATGCTCAGACCCAGTTGCTCCTCCAGCGCGGTGACAAGGGAAACCACGGCCATGGAGTCCAGTTCGGGAACGGCGCCGATCAGTGGCGTGCTGCGGGTGAAGCTCTGGGCGCGGCCGTCCAGGCTCAGAACGTTGTCGAGCAAGCGCAGCACCTGGGCGAGGAGATCGGTGGACATGATGGTTGGCTAGCAGCGTGGAAGGAAAAGGGCCGTGAAGTTTAGTCGGCCCTCCCCGCCTCTGAGGGGGCAGCCCCCTTGGCCGAGGGGCGTCTGGGCTACATTCCCGCGGCTGCCCGCCCAAGCTCATACCGATGCCTGTCGCCGAATCCACCCTGCTGCACGAACTGATCGCCTTGAGCGCCCAACGCACTCCCCAGGCGCCGGCGCTGACTTACCGCAATACGACGCTGGACTACGCGGGCCTGCAGGCCCAAGTGCAGGGCTTCGCCGCCGGTCTGCTGGCCCTCGGCCTGCTGCGGGGCCAGCGCGTTGGGATCTATCTGGAGAAGCGTTTCGAGACAGTGGTGGCCAGCTTTGGGGCGCCGGCCGCCGGTGGCGTGTTTGTGCCCATGAACCCGCTGCTCAAGGCAGAGCAGGTCGGTTTCATCGCCAAGGATTGCGGCGTCAGCGTGCTAGTCACTTCGCCCGACCGCTACCTGCAGCTCAAGGACACGCTGGCCGACTGCCCCGAGCTGCGCCATGTTGTGCTCACCGAGGCGTGCGATCAGCACCCCGGTTGCCTTGACTGGGCGCAACTGCTGGCCACGCCGGCGCGCGCTGGCCATCGTGTCATCGACACCGATATCGTCTCCATCCTCTACACCAGCGGCAGCACCGGGCGCCCCAAAGGCGTGGTGCTCAGCCATCGCAACATGGTGGCGGGTGCCAAGTCGGTGGCCAGCTATCTGGAGAACCACGCCGGCGATGTGTTGCTGGCGGCCCTGCCGCTGTCTTTCGATGCAGGTTTCAGCCAGCTGACCACGGCCTTCCACGTCGGCGCACGCGTGGTACTGCTCAATTACCTCATGCCGCGCGATGTGCTCAAGGCGATGGAGCGCGAGCAGGTTACCGGCCTGACGGCCGTCCCACCGCTCTACATTCAGCTGACCCAGCTGGAGTGGCCGCAGTCCATTGCGCTGCGCTACTTCGCGAACACCGGCGGTCGCATGCCGCGTGACATACTTGACCAAGTGCGCGCACGTGTGCCGCATGCCCGTCCGTACCTGATGTACGGGCTGACTGAGGCATTCCGCTCGACCTACCTGCCGCCTGAAGAGGTGGACAAGCGCCCGGACAGCATCGGCAAGGCGATTCCGAACGCCGAAGTCCTCGTGCTGCGCGACGACGGCAGCGAGTGCGCGCCGGGCGAGATTGGCGAGCTGGTGCACCGTGGCGCGCTGGTCGGTCAAGGTTACTGGGGCGACGCCGAGAAGACCGCCGAACGCTACAAGCTGCTGCCGGCGCATATCACGGCGCGGCTGGGCGGCGCGCTGCAGCTGCCCGAATACGCCGTCTACAGCGGCGACAACGTGCGCAGGGACGAGGAGGGCTTCCTGTACTTCATCGGCCGCCGCGACGAGATGATCAAGACCAGCGGCTACCGCGTCTCGCCGACCGAGGTCGAGGAGGTGCTGTATGCCAGTCAGCTGGTCGGCGAATGCGCCGCCTTCGGCATCGACGACGACCGCCTCGGCCAGCGCATCCATGTCATCCTGACGCCGCCGGAGGGCCGCAGCGAGCTGGACCTGGACGCGCTGCAGGCACATTGCAAGGCGCACATGCCGGCCTACATGCTGCCCTCGGCCTTCGAGCTGCGCAGCGGCCCGCTGCCGCGCAACCCCAACGGCAAGATCGACCGCAGCGGCCTGAAGAAGGCGCTGGAATCCCAATGAGCAACACGCCCATCCATGCGTCGATGACGCAGTTCGCCGTGCAGGGCAGCGAGCTGCTGGTCGGCGGCCAGCCGCTCAGCCGCGTCGCCGCCCGCATCGGCCAGACGCCGTTCTATGTCTATGACCGCGCGCTGCTGACGCAGCGCGTGCAGACGCTGCGCGCCGCGCTGCCGGCGTCGATCAGCCTGCACTACGCGATGAAGGCCAACCCGATGCCGGCCGTCGTCCAGCACATGGTCGGTCTGGTCAACGGCATCGACGTGGCCTCCGCCGGCGAGCTGCAGGTGGCGCTGGACGCCGGTGCCGATCCGCACGAGATCAGCTTCGCCGGCCCCGGCAAGCGCGACCCCGAGCTGCTGCAGGCGGTCGCCGCCGGCGTGCTCGTCAACGTCGAGTCGGCGCGCGAGCTGCCGGTGCTGGCCAGGGCCAGCGAGCAGCTCGGCCTGCCGGCGCGCGTGGCGCTGCGCGTGAACCCGGATTTCGAGCTCAAGGGCTCGGGCATGAAGATGGGTGGCGGGCCCAAGCAGTTCGGCGTCGACACCGAGCAGGTCCCTGCGGTGCTGGCGCAGATGAAGGCGCTCGGACTGCAGTTCGAGGGCTTCCACCTGTTCGCCGGCTCGCAGAACCTGAAGGCAGAGTCGATCTGCGAGGCGCAGCAGAAGAGCTACGAGCTGGCGCTGCGCCTGGTGCGCGACAACGATCTGGACATCCGCTTCCTCAATCTCGGCGGCGGCTTCGGCATCCCCTACTTCCCCGGCGAGACGCCGCTCGAGCTGGCGCCGATCGGCGCCAACCTGGCGCAGCTGGCCGAGCGCGCCAGCGCCGAGATGCCGAACGCGCAGCTCGTCATCGAGCTCGGCCGCTACCTGGTCGGCGAGGCCGGCCTCTACGTCTGCCGCGTCGTCGACAAGAAGGTCTCGCGCGGCCTGACCTACCTGGTCTGCGACGGCGGTCTGCATCACCACCTCGCGGCCAGCGGCAACTTCGGCCAGGTGATCCGCAAGAACTACCCGGCGACGATCGGCAACCGCCAGGGCGCGCCGCTGGAGACGGTGTCGGCCGTCGGTCCCTTGTGCACGCCGCTGGACCTGCTGGCCGACAAGATGGCGCTGCCGCAGGCCGAGATCGGCGACCTGGTGGTGATCTTCCAGAGCGGCGCCTACGGGCCGTCGGCCAGCCCGCAGGGCTTTCTCGGGCACCCGCGCGTCGTCGAGGCGCTGGTCTGAGCGGCTGATCAGGCGCTGGCCGCGATCGCGGCGCGCAGGCTGTCCTCGGTCAGCTCCTCGGGCTGGTGGAAGTGATAGCCCTGCGCGTACTGCACCCCGAGCTCACGCAGCCGCGTGACGATGGCCTGGCGCTCGACGTACTCGGCGATCACCGGCAGGCCCAGCGCCTGTGCCATCTGCACCATCGACGCGACCATCGCCGCGTTCGCCGCGTCGCTGTCCATGTCGCGCACGAAGGCGCCGTCGATCTTCAGGCGGTCGAAGGGCAGGGTCTTCAGGTAGGCGAACGAGGCGAAGCCGGTGCCGAAGTCGTCGAGCGCGAAGCGCACGCCGAGCTGCTTGAGCCGGCCCATGAAGGCGCCGGCCTGCTCCAGGTTGACGATGGCCTCGCCCTCGGTGATCTCGAAGCAGGGCTTGTCGGCCGGAAACCTGAACTCGGCCAGCCATAGCGTCACCGTGTCGGCCAGTCGCGGATCGCGCAGCGATTGCGCCGACAGGTTCACCGAGACCTGGCGCAGACCGTCGAGCAGGTGGCCCATCTCGGCCAGCCGAGCCAGCACCGCACGCAGCATCCAGCGGTCGACCTGGTCGATCAGCTGGTAGCGCTCGGCCGGCTGCATGAACGCGCCCGGCGGCACGATGCGGCCGCGCTCGGCATCGAACAGGCGCACCAGCACCTCCATGTGCAGGCCGTCCTGTCCCGGCTGCGACTGCAGCGGCACGACGCGCTGGAAGTAGATGCGGAACTGGTCCTGCTTCAGCGCGTCCATCAGCCGGTGGGCCCAGTTGACCGCCTCGCGCGGGTCGGCTTCGCCGACCTGGCCGCGGTGCAGGCGGACCGCGTTCCCGCCCTCGCGGCGCACCAGGTAGCTGGCCTCGTCGGCCTTCGCCATCACCTGGTCGAAGCTGACATAGCCGGTGCTCAGCGGCAGCACGGCGACGCGGGCACTGATCTGGTAGCTGCGGCCGTCCCACTGGAACTCGAAGCGGTCGAAGGCCTGCTTGAGCTGCTGCGCCAGCTGCATCGCGCCGTCGGCCTCCTGGCGCGACAGCAGCGCGAAGCGGTCGCCGCCGAGGCGGGCGATGAAGTCCTCCGGCGCCGCCAGCGCCGCCAGCAGGTCGGCGACCTGGCGCAGCAGTTCATCGCCGGCGATGTAGCCGCAGGTGTCGTTGACGATGCGAAAGCGCGCCAGGTCGACGATCAGCAGGCAGCCAGGCACCTGCGCGGCGTCGGCCAGGCGCTGCTGCACCTGGTTCTCCAGCGCGTCGCGGTTGTAGAGCCGGGTCACGAAGTCGTGCGTCGCCAGGTAGGTCAGGCGGTCCTGGATGAAGCGCCGCTCGTTGATCTCCTCGCGCAGCTGGCGGTTCGCCTGCACCAGCTCCTGCGTGCGGTCGCGAACGCGCTGCTCGAGGTGCTGGTTGAGCTGCTGCAGATCGCGCATCAGGCGCCGGCGCTCCAGGTGGTGCTGCACGCGGGCGCGCAGCTCGTCGGCGCGGACCGGCTTGGCGATGTAGTCGGCGCCGCCGGCGGCGAAGACGCTGCCGACGTCGTCGGCCTTGGCGGTAACGAAGACCACCGGCACCTCGGCCATGCCCGGCAGCTGGCGCATGCGGCGGCAGGTCTCGAAGCCGTCGATGCCCGGCATCATGACGTCGAGCAGCACCAGATCGGGCTGCCGGCGCTCGACCAGCTCGAGCGCGCGCTCGCCGCTGGTCGCCGCCATCACCTCCAGGTCCTGGCGCCCCAGCATGGAGACCAGCAGGTCGATGTTCTCCGGCGTGTCATCGACGATCAGCAGGCTGGCTAGGGGCATGGCATCAGGCAGGGGGTTGGAGGAGGGCGCTGAGCAGGGTCTCGACGGTCTGCAGATCGTAGCGAGCCAAGGCCGCACTCAGACGGTCGTGCACCGCGGTCGGCAGCTGCGTCTGCTGCGCCAGCCACTGGCGCAGCTCCATCGCCCGGCCCTCGCTGGCCCAGGTCATCGCCTGGCGCAGATCGGCCGGCTCGCCGGCGAGCGGCGACGCGGCCGCCGGCAGCGGTGCGTCGACGGACGCGGGCAGGCGCTCGAGCTGTGCGCCGGCGTGCTGGCGCAGCACCGCCAGCATCTGCGCGAACGCGTAGGGCTTGGGGACGTAGTCGGCGAAGCCCAGGCGCAGGAAGTCATCGCGTCCGAGCAGCAGGCTGGATGCGGTGACGGCGACCACCGGCCAGTGCTGGCAGCGCGGCAGCGCGCGCAGTGCCTCGCGCAGTGCCACGCCGTCCATCTCCGGCATGCGCATGTCGCTGAGCACGATGTCGAAGTCCTGCCGCTCGGCCAGCGCCAGGGCCTGGCGGCCGTCCTCACCGACGCCGACCTCGCAGCCCAGGCGTTCGAGCATGGCGACGAGCAGGCGGCGGCTGTCGGGATCGTCCTCGGCAATCAGCACCCGGCAGCGCGTGCCCGGGGCCAGGCGCCAGCGGCCGCCCGCGAAGTCGTGCTCGTCGGTGCCGCCACCGCCTTCGCCGTCGCGCCGACTGGCCTGCAGTGGCAGCGGCAGCCGGAGCAGCGCCCGCGTGCCCTGGCCGGGCCGGCTGTCCAGGCTGAGCTCGCCGCCCATCGACTGCACCAGCTTGCGCGACAGCGCCAGACCGAGGCCGGTACCGCCACGCCGCGCGCCGCTCTCGCCCTGGCGGAACGGCTGGAACAGCTGCGCCAGCTCGTCGGCGGCGATGCCAGGCCCCTCGTCGTCGACGCTGAGCAGCAGGGTCGGGCCGGGGTCGACGCGGGCGCTCAGGCGCACGCGTCCACCCACCGGACTGAACTTGATCGCGTTGCCGAGCAGGTTCAGCAGCACCTGGCCGAACTTGCCGCGGTCCAGCATTACCACCAGCGCCGTGCCCTCGCCCAGCTCGAGCTGCAGCTGCAGCTGCGCCTGGCTGGCGCGGCCCTGCATGATGCGGTGCAGCTCGCGCAGCTCGGCGGCCAGCTCGAAGGGCTCGGGGCTGAGCTGCAGCGCACCGGCCTCGATCTTCGACAGGTCCAGCACGTCGTTGATCAGGCGCAGCAAGCGGGTGCCGGCCTGGTGGATGCTTTCCACCTGCGCGCGCGCCTGCGCTCCCAGGCGCTCGTCCTCGTGCAGCAGCTGGGCATAGCCGAGCACGGCGTTCAGCGGCGTGCGGATCTCGTGGCTGATGTTGGACAGGAACACCGACTTGGCGCGGTTGGCCTCCTCGGCGCGGTCGCGCGCCTGCGCCAGCTCGGCTTCCAGCGTCAGGCGCTCGCTGAGGTCGGTCAGCAGCAGGCCGACGTAGCGCGGCTGGCCCTCGGCGTCGCGCAGCAGGAAGAAGTTGGACAGCAGCTCCCGATGCAGGCGGCGCTGGCGGTCCCGAGGCGCCAGCATGCCGCTCCAGCTGCCCTCGGCGTGCACGCGCGGCATCACCTCGTCGCGCAGGCGCCGCCACTCGGCTGCGGCGAAGAAGCGTCGCGCATGGCGGCGGCTGCCCTCGTGCCAGTCGCTCTCGCCGAGCCAGCGCAGCGCGGTGGCGTTCAGGTACTCGACCTGGCCGTCGGGGGTGGCCAGCGCAAAGCCCTGCGCCGCGCTGTCGGCGAGCCAGCGGAAGCGCTGCAGCGCCAGCTCCTTGCGTCGCTGCTCGGTGATGTCCCAGGCCAGTCCGAGCAGCCCGATCAGGCGTCCGCTGTCGTCGCGCACGCCGACGCGCAGCTGCACCTGCAGCAGCTCCTGGCCGTCGGCGTTGCGCTGCCAGGCTTCCTCGAGGATGGGATCGCGCTGGCTCATTGCCCGCTGCTCGCTGACGCGAAGCTGCTCGGCCTCGCCGGCGCTGACGAACTCGCGCGCGTCGTGGCCGATGAGATCCTTGGCCGGCCGGCCGACGAAGCTGGCGAGCGCCTCGTTGACGATCAGGTAACGGCCGTTCAGGTCCTTCAGCCAGACCGGGTCGGGGATGGCGCGCAGCAGCGCGCGTAGCAAGGCCTCGCGCTGCGCCAGCTGGGCGGCGTTCTGCCGCAGCATTTCCGCCCCCTGGGCGCGCTCCTCGACCTCGTGCTGCAGCTGCTCGTTGAGCTGCGACAGCTCCTCGGTGCGCGCCGCCACCTCGCTGCGCAACTCCTGCTGCCAGCGCTCCAGCACCCGGTCGCGTCGCGCCCGCGCCATCTGCAGCGCGGTCAGCAGCGCGGTGCACCCCAGGCCCAGCGCCAAGGCGCCGAGCTGCGCCGGGCTCGGTGTCGGCAGCAGGCTGACGTTGGCAAAGCGGCTGTGAACCTGCCAGTCGGTGTCGCCGATGCGCATCGTCTGCTTCAGCCGATCGCGCTCGGGGGTCGTGCGCAGCCATTCCTGGGCGGTGCGGGCATCGAGCTCGCTGAGGCGGTCGCCGATCACCAGCACCGCGCGACTGGCCGGTCCTGACGACAGCAGCAAGGTCGGGAACTCCAGCGCCGGACTGGCGCGCAGCGCCGCCGCCACCAGCGCCTTGAGCTGCACGGTTGCCGAGACCACGCCGGTCGGCTTGGCGCCGGCGGCGCGCGACAGCGGCCCCTCGAACACCGGCAGGTAGAGCATCACGCCCCATTCGTCGCCGGCGGCGAACACCAGGTTGTCGAGCACCGGCGTGGCGGCGGCGCGGTCGCTGCCCAGCGCGCGTTCGATGGCGATGCGGCGGCGTGGCTCGCTGCCCTCGTCGACGCCCAGCCGCGCTTCCTGGCCGCCGATCGGGCTCAGGCGCGCCACGGCCCAGTAGCTGCTCTGCGCCGGTGCGCGCTGCAGATTGCCGTCGGGCAGCACGCTGCGCAGGCTCTGCTCAAGGCTGGCCTCGAACGCCGGTCGCTCGGGATGTGTCAGCCAGCGCAGGTAGGCGAAACCGCTGAGCCAGTCGCGGGCACGCCGGATCTGCCCCGCCTCGCGCTCGAACTCGCCGAGCTCCAACTGGATGCGGTAGTGCAGGGCGGCCAGCCGCGCCAGATCGGCCTCGGCCAGCGCCATCAGGTTCGTCATGCCCTGCGCGAAGGCGCGCGACTCGGCCCCGGCGCGGTCATGATTGGCGGCGCGCTCCTGATGGCCGAGCACCGCGGTCCCGGCCAGCGTCAGTCCCAGCCCGAGCGCCAGCGTCGGGAAGGTCTGGTTGCCCATCACATGGCGGCGCATGCCCGGATGCAGCAGGGGCAGCAGCAGCGGCGTGGCGACCAGCATGCCGGCGCTGTCACCGACCCACCAGGCCAGCCAGCCCGACAGCAGTTCCGCCTGCGTGATCTGGCCGACGCTGAGCAGGGTCGCCATGCCCACGGTGGGCGCCAGCGTGCACGCACACAGCGCACCCAGTGCGAAGCGCAGCGCCAGGCGCGAGCCGTCGCGCGTCAGCTGCGACTGCCAGTCACCCAGCAGCAGCACCATCGCCCACCATTGGCCGGCGCTGCCCAGGCGCACCAGCAGGCTGATGCCGACCTGGTTGAGTCCGCCGATGTCCTGCGGCAGCCCGAACAGGGTGGCGGGGATCAGGCTGCCCAGGACCAGCCCCGGCAGCACGCCGGCGCCCCAGACCAGCACCAGCGCCAAGGCCAGGCCGTTGGGCAGCCAGAGCACGCTGACGTCGGCCGGGCCGATTGCCAGCGCCAGCCCGACGCGGGCCATCGCCCAATAGCTCAGCGCGGCGGCGACATTCAGCAGCAACCACTGGAACGCGCCGCGCGGACGCCAGGCGGAACGCGGCGCTGCGGGGGCGATGGGGGCGGTGGACTGGGGCATGGAGGTGGCGATCATGCTAGCCAGCGGCGCGAGGCGGCTTGCCAAGGGTCAACGCCAAGACCTGCGCAACGTTGCACGGTCGCCGGGGTGTTGCAGACCCTCCCTAGAATCCGCCCCCTTCACCGAACCGGGTTGTGCTCACCATGACGAAGCTGACGTCCCTGCTGCCGCTGACACTCTGCCTTGCCGCTACCGCCAGCCTGGCGCAGCAACCCGCGGTGATCTTTGACATGGGTGGCAAGTTCGACAAGAGCTTCAACGAGGCAGGCTACCGCGGTGTCGAGCGCTGGAAGGCCGAGACCGGCAAGACCTACATGGAGTTCGAGATCAGCAACGAGACGCAGCGCGTGCAGGCCTTGCGTCGCATGGCCGAACGCGGGGCGTCGCCGATCATCTCGATCGGCTTCGCGCAGGCCTCGGCGCTGCAGCAGGTCGCCAAGCAGTTCCCCAAGACCCAGTTCGCGATCATCGACGGCGTCGTCGACCTGCCCAACGTCGCCTCCATCACGTTCAAGGAAGGCGAGGGCAGCTACCTGGCCGGCGCGCTGGCGGCGATGAAGAGCAAGAGCGGCAAGCTGGGCTTCGTCGGCGGCATGGACATTCCCTTGATCCGCAAGTTCGTGTGCGGCTACGCGGCCGGCGTGAAGGCGACCAACCCCAAGGCCGAGGTGTTCGCGAACATGACCGGCACCACGGCGTCGGCCTGGAACGACCCGACGCGTGGCGCCGAGCTGGCCAAGTCGCAGTTCTCCAAGGGCGTCGACGTGGTCTTCGCGGCCGCCGGTGGCACCGGCGTCGGCGTCTACCAGGCCGCCAAGGATGCCGGCAAGTTCGCCATCGGCGTCGACAGCAACCAGAACCATCTGCAGCCCGGCACCATGCTGACCAGCATGGTCAAGCGCGTCGACGTCGCCGTCTACAGCGTGCTCAAGGCCTTCAAGCCCGGCCGCCAGCAACTCGGTCTGAAGGAGGAAGGCGTGTCGGTGGCGATCGACCAGCACAACGACAAGCTTGTCACGGCTGACGATCGCAAGAAGCTCGATGCGGTGAAGGCCGACATCGTGTCCGGCAAGGTCAAGGTGCCTGACTACATGGTCAACGCCGCCGACTGCGCGAAGAAATAAGGCTTGCGCATCGAGGGATTTGCTTAGGGAGAGATCCCCAAGCCGCCCGCGCTTCGCCCTTGGTATCCTCGGGCCCCGAGTCGCTGCTCCGTCAGCGACTTCGTTTTTTCAGGCACCAATCCCCCCCCCGAGCCCATGAGCGCAGTCGCCCTGACGGGCATTCGCAAACGCTTTGGCGCCGTGCGCGCCAACGACGGCGTCGACCTCCGTGTCGACGTCGGCACCGTGCACGGCCTGATCGGCGAGAACGGCGCCGGCAAGTCGACGCTGATGGCCATCCTGTACGGCTATTACCAGGCCGACGAGGGCACGATCGCCGTCAACGGTCAGACCGTGCAGATCCGCAACTCGCACGAGGCGATCGCGCTGGGCATCGGCATGGTGCACCAGCACTTCATGCTGGTCGACACCCTGAGCGCGCTGGACAACGTGCTGCTCGGTGCGGAGCCGAGCTGGAACCTGAAGGCGGGTCAGGCGCAAGTGCTCGCCGGCCTCACCCAGCTGATGCAGCAGACCGGCCTGGCGGTGCGCCTGGACGAGCGCGTCGACAGCCTGCCGGTCGGCGAGTTGCAGCGCCTGGAGATCCTCAAGGCCCTGTACCGCGGCGCCAAGATCCTCATCCTCGACGAGCCGACCGCGGTGCTGACGCCGCAGGAAACGCAGCAACTGTTCGAGGTGCTGCGCCGGCTGCGTGAGCAGGGCACGACCATCATCCTCATCACCCACAAGCTCAAGGAGGTGATGAGCCTCTGCGACGAGGTGACGGTGATGCGCGCCGGCAAGGTCGTGCACCGCTGCGCGATTGGCGACACCGACGAGGCGGGCCTCGCCGAGGCCATGGTCGGTCGCAAGGTGGTGCTGGGCCGCGAGGGCCAGATGCACCGCCCCGACGCGGCGCCGCTGCTGGACGTGCAGGGCCTGAACCTGAAGAGCAGCCAGGGCGTGCCCCTGCTGCGTGACTTGTCGATGCGCCTGCGCCCCGGCGAGATCGTCGGCGTCGCCGGCGTGTCCGGCAACGGCCAGACCGAGCTGCTGGAGATCCTGTCCGGGCTGCTGGCGCCCGACAGCGGGTCGATGAGCCTGGCCGGTCAGCGCTTCGAGCCCAAGGCCTGGCTGCAGCCGCGCCGCGCCCGCGAGCTGGGACTGGCGCATGTGCCCGAGGACCGGCACGCCGCCGGCCTGGTGATGGGCTTCCCGGCCTGGGAATCCGCCGGCCTGGGTTACCAGGACCTGCCGAAGTACCGCCGCGGGCTCTTCGGTCTGAACGGCAAGGCCCTGCGCGACGCCTGCGCCGCGATGATGGAGCGCTTCGACGTGCGACCGCGCAATCCGGAGCTGGGCTCGAGCAAGTTCAGCGGCGGCAATCAGCAGAAGCTGATCCTGGCGCGCGAGATCGGCGAGTCGCCGAAGCTGCTGCTGGTCGGCCAGCCGACCCGCGGCGTCGACATCGGCGCCATCGAGTTCATCCACGGCCAGCTGCGCGCGTTGCGCGACGCCGGTTGTGCGGTGCTGGTGGTGAGCTCCGAGCTCGACGAGATCCTGGCCCTGGCCGACCGCGTGCTGGTGATGAACGCCGGCCGCATCACCGGCGAGCTGGCGATTGATGAATGTGACGAACGGACGCTGGGCCTGCTGATGGCGGCCCAGCCGGAGGCGGCATGAGCGCCCAATCGATTTCCCTCCCGCGCTGGATCGACATCGGCCTGCTGCCGCTGTGGAATCTGTGCATCGCGCTGCTGGTGGCCGCCGGCGTCGTCGCGCTGATCGGTCACAGCCCGGCCCAGGCCTTCGAGGTGCTGGTCAAGGGAGCGCTGGGCAACCCGCGCGGCATCGGCTACACGCTGTATTACGCGACCAGCTTCGTGTTCACCGGCCTGGCGGTCGCGGTGGCGTTCCACGGCGGCCTGTTCAACATCGGCGGCGAGGGGCAGGCGACCTTCGCGGGGCTGGGCATCGCGGTGATGGCCTTGTTCCTCGGCGCCAGCCTGCCGGCCTGGGCGCTGCTGCCGCTGGTGGTCCTCAGCGCCGCGCTGTTCGGCGCGCTCTGGGGCCTGATCCCCGGCTATCTGCAGGCCTGGCGCGGCAGCCATATCGTCATCACGACGATCATGTTCAACTTCCTCGCCGCCAGCCTGAACGTCTACCTGCTGGTCAACCCGCTGCGCGTCGACGGTTCGATGGCGGTGGAGTCGGCCGAGTTCCCGGCCGCCGCACGCCTGCCGGCGCTGCACGAGCTGGCCGAGCGATTCGGCTGGCAGCTGGATTCGTCGCCCTTGAACGCCGCCAGCCTGATCGCCGTGGCCGCCCTGGTGTTCGTCGGTTGGTTCCTCTGGCGTACTCGCGGCGGCTACGCGCTGCGCGCCGTCGGATCGGCGCCGCGTGCGGCCCAGTACGCCGGCCTGAATCCCAAGGCCCAGGTGCTGATCGCGATGAGCCTGTCGGGGGCGTTGGCCGGCCTGCTGGCGGTCAACGAGCTCAGCGGCGTGCAGGGAAGCTGACGCTGGACTTCGTTGCCGGTGCCGGTTTCACCGGCATCGCCGTCAGCCTGATGGGTCGCAACCACCCGGTCGGCATCCTGCTGGCCAGCCTGCTGTTCGGCGTGCTCTACCAGGGCGGCGTCGAGGTCGCGTTCGAGCTGCCCGGTTTCTCGCGCGAGATGGTGGTCACGGTGCAGGGCCTGATCGTGCTGTTCGCCGGCGCCATGTCCATGGTCAGCGCACCGCTGTTCGCCAAGATCTACGGGAGCATCAAGCGTGGATGAGCTGATCCTGATCGGTTCGGTGCTGTCGTCGACGCTGCGCCTGACCGCCCCCTTGCTGCTCGTCGCCTTGGCCGGCCTGCTGGCCGAGCGTTCGGGCGTCGTCGACCTCAGCCTGGAGGGCAAGATGCTGGCGGCCGCGTTTGCCGCCGGCGCCGCCACCGCGACGACGCAGAGCATCGCCGTCGGTCTGTTCGCCGCGATCGGCGTGGCCGCGGTGATGGCCCTGATCCACGGCTTCGCCTGCGTCACGCACCGGGGCGACCAGGTGATCTCCGGCGTCGCGCTGAACATGGTCGCCGCCGGCCTGACCGTGGTGCTGGGCATCGCCTGGTTCAACACCGGCGGGCAGACGCCGACCTTGCCGAGCGAGCTGCGCATCACCTCGGTGGCGCCCGGCCTGTCCGAGCCGCTGGCCGCGGCCCAGGCGCATGGCGGCGTCGCCGGCGCGCTCATCGGTCACGGCCTGTTCAGCCACAACCTGCTCGTCTACCTCGCGTTCGTCGCGGTCTTCGGCGTCTGGTTCCTGCTCGAGCGCACCCGCCTGGGCCTGCGCATCCGGGCGGTCGGCGAGAACCCGGCCATGGTCGACGCCGCCGGCGTCTCGGTGCCGCGTCTTCGCTACACCGCGCTGCTGCTCGGCGCCGTGCTCTGCGGCCTGGCCGGTGCCTACCTGGCGATGGCGCAGAACGCGAACTTCAGCCCCAACATGACGGCAGGCCGCGGCTACATCGCGCTGGCCGCGATGATCTTCGGCCGCTGGCGGCCGCTGCCCACGCTGGGCGCCTGCCTGCTGTTCGGTCTGCTCGACGCGCTGGCGATCCGCCTGCAGGGCGTGGCGCTGCCGGGCATCGGCGAGGTGCCGGTGCAGCTGATCCAGGCGCTGCCTTACCTGCTCACCGTGATCCTGCTGGCAGGTTTCATCGGTCAGGCGATCGCGCCCAAGGCGCTGGCCAAGCCCTACGTCAAGGAGCGCTGATGGCGACCGGAGACTTTGGCCTGGCGATGCTGGCCCAGCTGGCGACCCTGGTCCTGTTCGTGGCGGTCGGCGCGGTGGTCAACCGCTTGCTGCCGACGCCGATGCTCAACGGCGCCTCGCTGTACTCCTGGCTTCTCGGCTGCTCGATGCTGGTCTTCATGGCGCTTCACATCGCCGCGCCGCAGGTGTCCAGCGCCCAAGCCGTGATGGCCTTCCTGGCGATGGGCATGCTGCTTGTACTGGCCCGCTGGTGGGCCCGCCGCGCCGCCAGGCAGATGCGGGAAGCCGAGGCTCGCCATGGATGAGGCATTGCGCACCGAGATGCTTGCCGTGGCCCGCGCCGCCCGCGCCGTCGCCTACGCACCCTACAGCCGCTACACCGTCGGCGCCGCGCTGCTTGCCGACAACGGCCAGATCTTCGGCGGCTGCAATGTCGAGAACGCCGCCTACCCGGAAGGCGTCTGCGCCGAGGCCGGCGCCATCTCCGCGATGGTGCTGGCCGGCCAGCGCAGGGCCAAGGCCGTGCTGGTGGTGGGGGCAGGCCAGCACCTGATCAGCCCCTGCGGTGGCTGCCGGCAGAAACTCCGCGAGTTCTGCGATCCCGCAAGCTTCCAAGTCCTGGCCATCAACGAAGATGGTCAGCAGCAGCAATGGACCCTGGAGCAACTGCTCCCGAGCAGCTTCGGTCCCGAGCACTTTTCCTGAAAGAGAACACCATGAGCAGTCCCTACCTTCAGGGCCAGGCCCTGGCGGACGCCATTGCGGCCGGCAGTGAACTTCTGAAAACCCGCTTCGGTGCCGCCCCCGCGCAGGCCGTGGTGCTCGGCTCGGGCTGGGCCGCCGCCTCCGATCGCCTGACCGACGTGCAGCGCATCAGCTACGCCGACCTGCCCGGCTGGCCGCTGCCCAAGGTCGAGGGCCATGTCAACGAGCTGGTCATCGGCAGCACGGCCGGCGGCACCCGCGTGGCCATGCTTCGCGGCCGCGCGCACACCTACGAGAGTGGCGACTGCACCGGCATGGCGGCGCCGATCCGCACGCTCAAAGCCTGGGGCGTGAAGACCCTGGTGCTGACGAACGCCAGCGGCTCGCTGCGCCCGCAGAACCCTCCCGGTTCGCTGGTGCTGATCGCCGATCACCTGAACATCCCGCAGCGCAGCCCGCTGGTCGGCCTGCCGGGTTCGGATCGCTTCTGCGACATGAGCGTGGCCTACGACAAGAAGCTGCGCGAGGCGGCGCAGGCCTTGGCCGCCGAGCAGGGCGTGCAGCTCAACGAGGGCGTGTACTGCTGGGCCCTGGGCCCGCAGTTCGAGACCCCGGCCGAGATCCGCATGTTCGCCGCCTTCGGTGCCGACGCCGTCGGCATGAGCACCGTGCCCGACACCATCCTGGCCCGCCACGCCGGCCTGCGCGTCGCCTGCCTGGCCCTGATCACCAACATGGCCGCCGGCATGAGCGACGAGGCCCTGACCCACGACCTGACGCTGAAGGAAGCCAAGTTCAGCGGCGAACGCGCCGCCGACTTCCTCAGCACCGTCCTCGACCGATTCGAATCGATCCAATGAGCCTGCAAGACCAAGCCAGGACGGCACTGGCCTGCCTGGACCTGACCAGCCTGAACGACGGCGACAGCGAGGCCAGTACCGCCGCGCTGTGCGCCAAGGCGCAGACCGCCTTCGGCAACGTGGCCGCGGTCTGCGTGTGGCCGCGATTCGTCGCTCAGGCGCGCGCCGCGCTGCCCAAGGCCGTGCGTGTGGCCGCGGTGGCGAACTTTCCCGACGGTGAGCTGGACCTGCCGCGCGCGCTGCGGGACATCGAGACCATCGCCCAGGCCGGCGGCGACGAGATCGACGTCGTGCTGCCCTGGAAGGCCTTGATGGCTGGCGATGTGCAGGAGGTTGCCGAGTTCCTCGGTGAGGTGCGTCACGCCAGCCAGCCGCTGACGCTGAAGGTGATCATCGAATCCGGTGAGCTGAAGGAGGAGGCGCTGATCCGCCGCGCCACGCAGCTGGCGCTCAACGCCGGCGCCGATTTCATCAAGACCAGCACCGGCAAGACCGCGGTGTCGGCGACGCCCGCTGCCGCCAGGGCCATGCTGGCCGAGATCAAGGCCGCCGGCATGACCTCCGCAGGCTTCAAGGCCAGCGGCGGCATCCGCTCGGTGGCGCAGGCGGCCGAGTACCTGCAGCTCGCGGCCGACGCCGGCCTGGCCCCGCAGCGCGTGCGCTTCGGCGCCTCCGGCCTGCTCGACGACATCCTCAACGTGCTGGGCAGCGGAGCGTCTGCGGCCCCGGGAAGCGGCTACTGATGCTGGCTCAAGAAATCATCCGCACCAAGCGGCAGAAGGGCACGCTGACGCCCGCGCAGATCCAGTCCTTCGTGCAGGGCCTGACCGACGAGAGCTGGAGCGAGGGCCAGGTCGCCGCGCTGGCGATGGCGGTCTTCCTCAACGGCATGGGCCGCGACGAGGCCGTGGCACTGACCCTGGCGATGCGCGACTCGGGGCGCGTGATGCGTTGGCCTGAAATGCCCGGTCCGATCGTCGACAAGCACTCGACCGGCGGCGTCGGCGACAAGATCTCGCTGATGCTTGGTCCGATGGTCGCCGCCTGCGGCGGCTACGTGCCGATGATCGCCGGCCGCGGCCTGGGGCATACCGGCGGAACGGTCGACAAGCTCGAAGCCTTGCCCGGCTACCAGACCCGTCCGGACGCTGCCGTCTTTGACCGCACGGTGCGCGAGCTGGGCGTGGCCATCATCGGCCAGACGGCCGACCTGGCGCCGGCCGACAAGCGCTTCTACGCCACCCGCGACGTCACCGCCACGGTCGAATCGGTACCCCTGATCACCGCGTCGATCCTGTCCAAGAAGCTCAGCGCCGGCCTGCAGGGCCTGGTGATGGACGTCAAGGTCGGCAACGGCGCTTTCGCCGATACGCCGGCGATGGCCCGCGAGCTGGCCGAGAGCATCGTTGCCGTCGGCAACGGCGCCGGCATGAGGACGCGGGCGCTGATCACCGACATGAACCAGGTGCTGGGCCGCACCGCGGGCAACGCGCTCGAGGTGCAGGAGGCGATCGACTACCTGACCGGCCAGGAGCGCGAGCCGCGCCAGCACGAGATCACCATGGCGCTGTGCGCGCAGATGCTGCAGATCGTCGGCCTGGCCGGCGACGAGGCCGCGGCCCGCGCGGCGCTGCAGCAGGCGCTGGACAGCGGCGCGGCCGCCGAGAAGTTCGCGCAGATGGTCGCCGCCCTCGGTGGCCCGAAGGACGTGCTGCGCGACGCGCGGCTGGCCGCTGCGCCGGTCGTGCGCGCCGTACCCGCGCCGCGCGACGGCTTCATCGCCAGCCAGGACACCCGTGCCATCGGCATCGCCGTCATCGAGCTCGGTGGGGGTCGCCGCATCGCCGCCGACCCGATCGATCCGCGCGTCGGCTTCGCCGCGGTGCAGCCGCTCGGCCGCGCCGTGACGGCCGGCGAGCCGCTGGCCTTCGTTCACGCCGCCGACGAGGCGGCCGCGCAGCGGGCGATCGCCAGCTACCAGGCCGCCGTGTCGATCGGCGACGCCGCGCCGGCGGCCACGCCCCTGGTCGCTGAGCAGGTCGGCTGAGCATGTCGTCGGTCGAGCAACAGAAGGACAAGTCGGCGCTGCACGGACGCCGCATCAAGAGCTTCGTGATCCGCCCGGGCCGCATGGGCAGCGGGCAGATCCGTGCGCTGAAGGAACTGGCGCCGAAGTACGTGCTGCCCTACACGACGAGCGCGCCCGACTGGGAGTCGGTCTTCGGCCGCGCGGCGCCGCGCGTGCTGGAGATCGGCTTCGGCATGGGCGACGCGACCGCCAAGATCGCCGCCACGCTGCCGCAGTTCGACTTCATCTGCTGCGAGGTGCACGAGGCCGGCGTCGGCTCGCTGCTGCAGCGCATCGAGGAGGCCGGGCTGACGAACATCCGCATCCTGCAGCACGACGCCGTCGAGGTGCTGGAGACGATGGTGCCGAAGGCTTCCCTGCAGGGCGTGCACCTCTTCTTCCCCGACCCCTGGCACAAGAAGCGCCATCACAAGCGTCGGCTGGTGCAGTCGCCCTTCATCGCCACGCTGGTGCAGCACATCGCCCCCGGCGGCTACTTCCATGCGGCGACCGACTGGGAGCCGTACGCGCAGCAGATGCTCGAGGTGCTGTCCGCCGAGCCGCTGCTGGACAACACGGCGCCCGGCTATGCCGACAAGCCGGCCTACCGACCGCTGACCAAGTTCGAGGCCCGTGGCCTGCGCCTGGGTCACGGGGTCTGGGATCTGGTGTTCCGCCGCAAGGTCTGAGTAGGGCGCCGCCGGCGCCGACAGGGAGTCCGCCGATGTTGAGCTTTTTCGCCGACGCCCATGCGCTGCACGCGCCTGAACAGGAGTTCTTCCGCGGTCAGCTGGTGCCCTGCCACGAGACCCCGGCCCGGGCGCTCAGCGTGCGCGACGCGCTGCAGGCCGGCGGCCACCGCATCGCCGTGCCGACGGCCGACAGCATCGAGCTGCTGACCCAGGTGCACAGCCTGCGCTATCTGCAGTTCCTGGAGCGCGCCTGGGAGCTCTGGCTGCGGCTCGACCCGGCGAACGTCGGCCGCCAGCCCTGGCCGTCGACGTGGCCGGTGCGCAGCCTGCGCGACGACATCGAACCGCTGGAGTTCAGCGCCCGGCTGGGCCTCTACAGCTTCGACTCCGGCACGCCGCTGAGTGCCGGCAGCTGGGCGGCGGCCAAGGCCGGCGCCGACGCGGCGATGTCGGCCGCGCTCGCGCTGGGGCAGGGGGAAAGCGCCGCCTTCAGCGCCACGCGCCCGCCCGGCCACCATGCCGGCCCGGACTTCATGGGCGGCTACTGCTTCCTGAACAACGCGGCGGTGGCCGCGCAGGCGTTGCGCCAGCAGGGGGCCGCCCGGGTGGCGATCCTGGACGTCGACTACCACCACGGCAACGGCACGCAGGCGATCTTCTACGACCGCGCCGACGTGCTCTTCATCAGCCTGCATGGCGACCCGCATACCGAGTACCCGTTCTTCCTCGGCCATGCCGACGAGATGGGGCGCGGCGACGGCCTGGGCTTCAACCTGAACCTGCCGCTGCCGGCCGGCACCCTGGCCGAGCACTGGTTCGAGGCGCTGGAGCGCGGCTGCCGCCGCCTGCAGGCGTTTGCGCCGGAGGCGCTGGTGGTCTCGCTGGGCCTTGATACCTTCGAAGGCGACCCGATCTCGAAGTTCCGCCTGACGAGTGCTGACTTCGGTCGGCTCGGCGAACGGGTCGCCGAGCTGGGCCTGCCGACGGTCTTCGTGCTCGAGGGCGGTTACGCGACGGCAGAGCTGGGCAGCAACGCGCTGCGTGTCATCGACGGCTTCGCGCAGCGGCGCGGCTGAACAAAAGGAGCAAGAGGCATGGGACTGCATCTTCTGGTCTGGGCGCTGGTCGGCCTGCTGGCTGCCGGCTGGTCGCTACTGTGCTGGGCGGCGCATGCGGTGATCGCCTGGGACGGCTGGCGCCGTGGCCTGGACTGGGCCGAGCAGGTGCCGAAGATCGACCTGCCGCCCTGGTTGGCCGACTGGCTCGGGCTGCAATGGGTGGAATGGCTGCGCGAGCAGCTCGTCGAATGGGGTCCGGAGCTGCAGGCCTGGCTGTCCGGCCTGCCCGACCTCAGCGGCTGGGCCAGCCTGCTGGTCTGGAGCGTCTGGGGCCTGGGCCTGTTCTTCCTGATGCTCGGCGGCGCCGGCGTCAGCGGCCTGATCGCGCTGGTGCGCCGCAGCAGCCCGCGTCCGCAGATCGCCCCGGGTGCGGTCTGAGCGGCGGGTAGAGTCCGCGCCCATGGTTTCCCCAGTCCAAGGTCGGCAGCTGCTGCTGGCGATGAGCGGCGGCATCGCCGGCTACAAGGTGGCCGAGTTGGTCCGCCTGCTGGTCAAGGCCGGTGCCGGCGTGCAGGTGATGATGAGCGAGGCGGCGACGCAGTTCATCACGCCGACGACGATGCAGGCCTTGTCCGGCCGCCCGGTCGTGCTCGAGCAATGGGACGCGTCGGCGCCCAATGCGATGCACCACATCAACGCCAGCCGCGACGCCGACGCGATGCTGCTGGCGCCGGCCAGCGCCGACATGATCGCCAAGCTCGCGCAGGGCCGCGCCGACGAGATCGTGTCGCTGACGGCGCTGGCGCGGCCGCTGGCCCGCTGCCCGCTGCTCGTCGCGCCGGCGATGAACCGCGAGATGTGGGCGCACCCGGCGACGCAGCGCAACGTCGCGCAGCTGGTCGCCGACGGCGCCCTGGTCCTCGGCCCGGACCGCGGCGACCAGGCCTGCGGCGAGATCGGCGACGGCCGCATGCTCGAGGCCGAGGCCTTGTTCGACGCGCTCGAGGCCTTCTTCACGCCCAAGCGCCTGGCCGGACGCAAGCTCTTGATCACCGCCGGCCCGACCTTCGAGGCCATCGATCCGGTGCGCGGCATCACCAACCGCAGCAGCGGCAAGATGGGCTTCGCGATCGCCCAGGCGTCGCAGCGCGCCGGCGCCGCGGTGACCCTGGTGGCCGGCCCGGTGTCCTTGCCCACGCCGGCGGGTGTGACGCGCATCGACGTGCAGTCGGCGCGCGAGATGCTCGCGGCGGTGCTGCCGCTGGCGCCTCAGGCCGACGCCTTCATCGCCACCGCCGCGGTCGCCGATTGGCGGCCTGCCGAGGTCGCCGAGCAGAAGATCACGAAGGACGGCAGCGGCACGGCACCGACGCTAGCGTTCAGCGAGAACCCGGACATCCTGGCGCAGGTTGCCGCGCTGCCCCAGCCGCCTTATTGCGTGGGCTTTGCCGCCGAGAGCGAGAAGCTGCTCGAGCACGCGGCCGCCAAGCGCCAGCGCAAGAACATCCCGCTGATCGTCGCCAATCTCGGCCCGGCGACCTTTGGCCGCGACGACAACGCGCTGCTGCTCGTCGATGCCCAGGGGCATCGCGAGCTGCCGCGCGCTGCCAAGACCGAGCTGGCGATCCAGCTCATTGAAGAACTCGCCACCCGACTCGATGCACGTTGACCTGAAGATCCTCGACCCGCGCATGGCGGAGCAACTGCCCGCCTACGCGACCCCGGGCAGCGCCGGCCTGGACCTGCGCGCCGCGCTGGACGCGCCGCTGACCCTGCAGCCCGGCGAGACCCAGCTGATCCCGACCGGCATCGCCATCCACCTCGCCGATCCCGGCTACGCGGCGATGATCCTGCCGCGCTCGGGCCTCGGCCACAAGCACGGCATCGTGCTGGGCAATCTGGTCGGCCTGATCGACGCCGATTACCAGGGCCCGCTGATGGTCAGCTGCTGGAACCGCGGTGCCACCGCCTACACGCTGCAGCCGCTGGAGCGGCTCGCGCAGCTGGTCATCGTGCCGGTGTTGCAGGCGCAGTTCCGCGTCGTCGACGCCTTTGAGGCCAGCCAGCGCGGCGAGGGCGGTTTCGGTTCGACCGGCAGTCGCTAGTCAGCGGGCGGCCCAGCGCCGCCACGCCCAGTCCGATCGGCGGCAGCGACAGCACAGGCTGAAGCCCCGCCACGGCCCGCGCATCAGTGAACCATCGAGTCCGGCGGCGCGCCGCTTTCGAGCACCTGCACCAGGCCGTTGCCGACCGAGCGCGCGGCGATCTCGTCGGGCCTGGCCTCGCGAATGGCCAGCACCTTCAGGTGCATGCGCAGGCCGATGCCGGCCAACGGGTGGTTGCCGTCGAGCACGACATGCTCGGGATAGATCTCGGTGACGGTGTAGATCGTCTCCTTGGGCATGTCGGGCGTCGCCGCGCCCTCGGGCAGGCCATCAAAGCGCATGCCCACCTCGAGCGCGGGCGGGAACAGCGAGCGCGCCTCGAAGCAGACGAGTTCGGAGCGGTAATCGCCGAACGCCTCCTCGGGCTGCAGCGCCACCGCGATCTCGGCGCCGACCGCCTCGCCGATCAGCGCCTCCTCAACCTTGGTCAGCAGGTCGTCGCCGCCGACCATGAACTCGGTGGCTTCCTCGAGCACGTCGATGAGCTCGCCTTGGGCGTCGTTCAGCGTCCAGCTGAGGGACACGACACAGGGGGATTGAATCTCTTGCATTGCGGCATTCTCGCCGCCGGCGCTGCGGCAAGAATGGCGGCATGGACTTCGACACCCCCTTGCCGCAGCTTGGCGGCCTTTCCGCGAAGCAATTCATGCGCCGCCATTGGCAGCGCAAGCCGGCGCTGCTGCGCGGCGCCGCCGCCGGCCTGATCGACCGCATCCAGCGCGGCGAGCTGTTCGCGCTGGCCCGTCACGATGACGTCGAGTCGCGTCTCGTGGCGCAGCAGCCGGATGGCCGCTGGTCGCTGAAGCAGGGGCCGTTCACGCGTCTGCCGCCGCTGTCGCAGCCGAAATGGACCCTGCTGGTGCAGGGCGTGGAGGCGCATCTGCCGGTGGCGCGCGGGCTGATGGACGCGTTCCGCTTCCTGCCCGATGCGCGGCTCGACGACGTGATGGTCTCCTGGGCGGCCGACGGCGGTGGGGTCGGCCCGCATTTCGACGCCTACGACGTGTTCCTGGTGCAGGTCAGCGGTCGCCGCCAGTGGCGCATCGGTCGCCAGAAGGACCTCAGCCTGCGCGACGACCTGCCGCTGAAGATCCTGCGCGATTTCCAGCCCGAGCAGGAATGGCTGCTCGAGCCGGGCGACATCCTCTACCTGCCGCCTCGCTGGGCGCACGACGGCGTGGCCGTTGGCGGCGACTGCGTCACCGCCTCGGTCGGCTTCCGGGCGCCGTCGCGCTTCGAGCTGGCCGACGCGCTGCTGCCGCGCCTGCTCGATCCCGACGACGAGGACCTGCGCCCCGACCTGGCGGCCCGCTTCAGCGATGCCGGCCGCCCTCCGAGCCGCCAGCCGGCGCTGGTGCCCGAGGAGCTGCTCGCCTTTGCTCAGGATGCGCTGCGCCGCGCCGTCGCCGATCCGCAGGCGCTGGCGCGCAGCCTCGGCGAATGGCTCAGTGCGGCCAAGGCCAACCAGGTCTTCGAGCCGCTCGTGGGTGGCACCGGCGCCGGCGTGCGGCTGGCGCCGGTCAGCCGCATGCTCTACGACCGCTGGCATGTGTTCCTGAACGGCGAGGCGCTGCGCGCCGGCGGCCGCGACGCGACGCTGATGCGCCGCCTGGCCGATCAGCGCCACTTGAGCGCCGCCGACTGCGCCCGCCTCAGCCCGGAGGCGGCGGCGCTGCTGAACGACTGGGTCGCGGAGGGATGGCTATGGCCGATGAACTGAATCTGGAGGCCGGTCGCGCCGAGGGGTGGCCGGCGATCACCCCGTTGCTCGAGGCGCAGCTGCTGCACGCGCTGCAGGGCTCTGCGCGGCGCATCGTGCTGGTGGATCCCGACTTCACGCACTGGCCGCTGTCGAGCAACGCCGTGCTCGAGGCGTTGCAGGCCTGGGGGCGCGGCGGCCATCGCAAGCTCGAGCTGATGGCGCCCGACTGGCAGGCCTGCGCCCGCCGCCATCCGCGGCTGCTGGCCTGGCGTCGCGGCTTCGACCATCTGTTGAACATCCGCGAGTTCGACCCCGGCGAGGTCGGCCCCGACTGGCCCTGCGCGCTGATGGCGGTTCAGGACGGGGTGGTGCTGCGCCTGCTCGAACTGGAGCTCGGGCGGGCGGTCTGGAGCCATCAGCCGGCCGATCGGCAGCTCGCGCTGGAACTTTTTGACGCGATTGCGCAACGATCGAGCCCCGGCTGGCCGCTTACCACGCTAGGGCTGTGAAAACACCCCTGGGTCACCCCCTAGAATCCGCGGCTGGTTGCTGAGAACGCTCGAGGTTCTTTGCACCTCACCCAAGGGGGAAGCTTTTGACGAGCCTGAGGGGTTGGGAGGTCGGGAACGCCGGCTTCCGCCACATTTACCGGTAACTGTTTTCACTCGTCTTTGAGGACACCAATGAACAAGTCGATCCTGCTGGCCGCCGTGCTGGCCGCCGCCGCCCTGACCGCCTGCTCGAAGAAGGAAGAAGCCCCGGCTCCGGCCCCGGCCGAAACCGCTGCTCCGGCCCCGGTCGCTTCGGAAGCTTCGGCTCCCGCCGCTGACGCTTCGGCTCCCGCTGCTGACGCTTCGGCTCCCGCCTCGGCCGCCAGCAACTAAGCTGCAGGTCGTCGGCCGGGCAACCGGTCATCGACCGCAGGAAGAAAGCCGCCCGGGCGCAAGCCCCGGCGGCTTTTTCATGGCTGTGCCGATGCGAGTCGACCAAAGAAAAGGCCCGGCATGCCGGGCCTTTGTCTTGTCGCCGTGAAGCCGGCTCAGCGCAGGTCTTGCTGCAGCAGGCCGAGGATGCGCTTGGCGGCGTCGTCGGTGAGCTGCTGTCCCTTGTCGTCCTGCACGCTGACCACCGAGCGCGGGTGGGTGGCGCTGGCATCGGTCTTCACGACCACGCGGTAGCGGCCCATCGCCGGCCCCTGGTCCTTGCTGAACAGCTTCATGAACCAGTTCGGCTCCTCTTTGCCGACCTTGTTGGGGTCTGCCCAGCGCAGGAAGAAGATGCCGGCGCGACGGTCGCGGTCCTCGACGGTGAAGCCGTGGCGGTCCAGCGACTGGCCGACACGGCGCCAGGCGCGCTCAAAGTCCTCGCTGACGACCAACTGATCCGGCACCTGGGCGCCGACCAGCTGAGGGGCGGCGACGTTCGGCGTCGCCACCGCGACGCTCGCGGTCTGCTGGGCGGTGGCGACCGTGGTCTTGCCACCCAGGCGCAGCAGCAGGCGGTTGAGCATCTCGGCTTCCAGCTCGGGGTCGGCCGCTCGCGTCGTCCAGGTCGTCTGCTCCTGGCGCGCGCCGACGTAGACCTCGTGCATGCCGCGGTGCGTCAGCGTGATCTCGGTGAAGTCGCCGACGCGCTCGAGGCGGGTGCGGAACATGTCGCGCTCACCGGTCGAATAGAGGCCGTCGAGCACCGTGCCGATGGTGCGGCGGATGAAGTCCTGCGGCAGCTTGGCGCGGTTCTCCTTCCAGTCGGTCTCGAGCACGCCGATGTCGGCCTGCTCCTTGGGCAGGTCGAAGCCGATGTCGGTCCAGAAGCTGCGCAGCACCGGCCACAGCTGCTCCGGCGTCTGGCTGCTGCGGATCACCCGCGTGGTGCCGACGCGGACGATCTCGGCACCCGGCACCTTGTTGACGGCGACGGCGGCCATCGTCGGCGCCGCGGCGGCGGCCCCGCTGGTCGGACGGTTCGCCAGCTCGGCGGCGCTGATGCTGGTCGCACCCTGGCCGAGCGGCGCCTGGCGTTGCAGCTGCGTCAGGTCGGGCGGCACCTCCAGCCCCGGCGTCTGCTTCGACTGCGTGCGGTAGTCGACCTTGTCGCGGGTGAACAGCGGATCGAAGGAGCTGCAGCCGGCCAAGGCGGCAATGGCCACGCAGCTGAGGGCAAGGCGGTTCACGGACAAAACGGTCACAGGGGCAGTCCAGACAGGGGAAACGGGGGGAGCGGGAGGCGTCAGAGCAACTGCGTGTCGCGCAGCGCGGCTTCGACCTTGGCCTGACCGGCCGCCGACAGCGGCAGCAGCGGCAGGCGCAGCACATTGTTGCAGCGACCGAGGCGGTGCAGCGCCCACTTGGTCGGCGCCGGGCTGGATTCGCAGAACAGGTTCTGGTGCAGCGGCAGCAGTTGGAAGTGCAGCGCGGTGGCGGTGGCGACGTCGCCGCGCAGCGCGGCCGCGCACATCTGGCTGAACAGTCGGGGCGCGACGTTGGCGGTCACCGAGACCGTGCCGGCGCCGCCCATCAGCATCATCGCGATCGCCGTGCCGTCGTCGCCCGAGTAGATGCCGTAGCCGGCCGGCGCGTGCTTGATCAGGTAGGCGGCGCGCTCGATGTTGCCGCTGGCTTCCTTGATGCCGAAGACGTGGGGCAACTCGGCGCAGCGCAGCATGGTGTCGGCCTGCATATCGACGACGGTGCGGCCGGGCACGTTGTAGAGCATCAGCGGCAGCTCGACCGCCTCGGTGATGGCCTGGTAGTGCGCGTAGATGCCGTCCTGGGTCGGCTTGTTGTAATAGGGCACGACCGACAGATGGGCGTCGGCGCCGACCTGCTTGGCGTACTTGGCGAGCTGGATCGCCTCGGCGGTGGCGTTGGCGCCGGTGCCGGCCAGCACCGGCACACGGCCGGCCACGTGTTCGACGGCGGCGCGGATCACCGCGCAGTTCTCTTCCATCGAGACCGTCGGCGACTCGCCGGTGGTGCCGACCACGCCGATGCAGTTCGTGCCTTCGGCGATGTGCCAGTCGATCAGGGCCTTCAGGCCCTCGTAATCGACGCTGCCGTCGGAGTGCATCGGGGTGACGAGGGCGACGATGCTGCCGGTAATGGGTCTCATGGGTGGGAAGGCGGTTGAACGGCGGATTCTAGAAGGGGTCGCGAGCCGCTCCGACGCTGAGCGGCAACGCGCTGGATGCGGGCGCCGTTGACGACACCGTCCTCGTAGGCCAGCACGTGGAGACCGGCGCCGGCACAGACCCGCAGCAACTCGCCGGGCTGGAGCAGGAAGTCCGGGTTGCGCGGCCGACCCAACTGCTCCTGGCCGATGGCGAAGGTTTCGTGCAGGTACCAGTCGTCCACGCAGTCCAGCAGCTCGGGCCAGCGGGGCCGCCACAGGTAATTCGTCACCAGCACGACATCGAAGCGGCGCCCGGTCAGCGGCCAGGGGCCTTGCTCCAGGTCGGCCTGGATGCGTTCGATCGCGGCATCAAGCCCGTCCGGGGCCAGGTCCACGCCGGTCACCCGCAGGCCGGCGGCGACGAGCCGGTTCGCATGCCGGCCCGAGCCGCAGGCGAGGTCCAGCGCACTGCCGCCGAGCGGCAGCAGCGGCAGCCAGCGCAGCAGCCAGGGGGAAGGTGGTAAAGAGGGGTGCACAGGGGCCGGATTCTCGGCTTCCTAGAATCCGCGCCCCTCAAGCAGTTCTGCCATGGCGACCATTCCTCAATACGGCGAAGCCTCGATCCGCGTTCTGAAGGGCCTCGAGCCCGTCAAGCAGCGGCCGGGCATGTACACGCGCACCGACAACCCGCTGCACATCATCCAGGAGGTGCTGGACAACGCCGCCGACGAGGCGCTGGCGGGTTTTGGCAAGCGCATCGCGCTGACCTTGCACACCGACGGCTCGGTCTCCGTCGAGGACGACGGCCGCGGCATTCCGTTCGGCCTGCACCCGGAAGAGCAGGTGCCGGTGGTGGAGATCGTCTTCACCCGGCTGCACGCCGGCGGCAAGTTCGACAAGGGTGCCGGCGGCGCGTATTCGTTCTCCGGCGGCCTGCACGGCGTCGGCGTGTCGGTCACCAACGCGCTGTCCAAGCGCCTGGAGGTGACGGTGCAGCGCGAAGGTCAGGTGGCGAACATCGTGTTCAGCCATGGCGACGTGGTGCAGCCGGTCGCCGTGCAGCCGGGTCAGCCGCGCAAGCAGGGCACGAAGGTGCGCGCCTGGCCGGAGCCGAAGTACTTCGACAGCGCCGAACTGCCGCGCGGCGAGCTGATCCACCTGCTGCGCAGCAAGGCGGTGCTGATGCCCGGCGTCACGGTGACGCTGACCGACGAGAAGAAGGGCGAGACCCAGACCTGGCTCTACAAGGGCGGTCTGCGCGAGTACCTGCAGGGCTCCTTGAACGCCGAGCCCATCATCGAACTCTTCGAAGGCGCGCATTACGCCAAGGCCAGCGACGCCGAGAACTTCGCCGAAGGCGAGGGCGCCGCCTGGTGCGTGGCCTTCACCGAGGAAGCGGCCAGCCAGCGCGAGTCCTATGTCAACCTGATTCCCACGGTCGCCGGCGGCACCCACGAGGCGGGGCTGAAGGACGGCCTGTTCCAGGCCGTGAAGACCTTCATCGAGCTGCACTCGCTGCTGCCCAAGGGCGTCAAGCTGATGCCCGAGGACCTGTTCGGCCGCGCCAGCTTCGTGCTCTCGGCCAAGGTGCTGGACCCGCAGTTCCAGGGCCAGACCAAGGAGCGCCTGAACAGCCGCGACGCCCTGAGACTGGTCGGCGGCTACGTGCGGCCGGCGTTCGAGCTGTGGCTGAACCAGCATGTCGAGCAGGGCAAGAAGCTCGCCGAGCTGGTCATCAAGCAGGCGCAGACGCGCCAGCGCGCCGCGCAGAAGGTCGAGAAGAGGAAGGGCAGTGGCGTGGCGGTGCTGCCCGGCAAGCTGACCGACTGCGAGAGCCGCGACCTGCTCAGCAACGAGCTGTTCCTGGTCGAGGGCGACTCGGCCGGCGGCAGCGCCAAGATGGGCCGCAACAAGGAAACCCAGGCGGTGCTGCCCTTGCGCGGCAAGGTGCTGAACACCTGGGAGGTCGAGCGCGACCTGCTGTTCAAGAACACCGAGGTGCATGACATCGCGGTGGCGATCGGCGTCGACCCGCATGCGGGCGAGGCGGATCTGAGCGGCCTGCGTTACGGCAAGGTCTGCATCCTGTCGGACGCCGATGTCGACGGCGCGCACATCCAGGTGCTGCTCCTGACCCTGTTCGAGAAGCACTTTCCCGGCCTGGTGCGCGCCGGCCATGTGTACGTCGCGCGCCCGCCGCTGTTCCGCGTCGACGCCCCCGCCCGCGGCAAGAAGCCGCCGGTCAAGCTGTACGCGCTCGACGAGGGTGAGCTGGGCGCCATCCTCGACAAGCTGCGCAAGGAAGGCGCCCGCGAAGGCAGTTGGACGATCAGCCGCTTCAAGGGCCTGGGCGAGATGAGCGCCGAGCAGCTCTGGGACACCACGCTGACCCCGGACACCCGCCGCCTGCTGCGCGTGCAGGTGCCGGACACCGCCGAGGCCGCCGGCGTGCTCAACCAGCTGATGGGCCGCAACGAGGCCGCCGCGCGCCGCGAGCTGATGGAGCGCCGCGGCGACGAGATCGAGGTCGACATTTGAGCCTGCGCCTGCCGCCGCCCTTGCGGGCCGGCGATACGGTCTTCATCACCGCGCCTTCGTCCGGCGTGGGCGAGGCCCTGCGCCCGCGCTTCGAGCTGGCCGTGCAGGTTCTGCGCCAGCGCGGCCTGCGGATCCGCCTGGGCCGGCATCTGTTCGGCGACGGCGAGGTCGGCGGCGCTGCCGAACGCGCCGCCGAATGGCAGGGCGCGCTGCTTGATCCTGGCGTGCACTGGGTCTGCGCGCCTTGGGGCGGCGAGCTGGCCATCGAGCTGCTGCCGCACCTGGACTTCGAGCGCCTGAAGGCGGCGCCGCCCAAATGGGTCAGCGGCTTCTCCGATCTCAGCACCCTGGCACTGCCGTTGCTGCTGTGCAGCGGTTGGGCGAGCGTGCACGGCCCCAATCTGATGGAACTGGCCGCCGAACCGCTGGACGCGATCAGCGCCGGCCTGTTCGAGCTGCTGTTCGGCGCGCAGTCCCGTGAGGCGACGCAGGCCGGCAGCAGCCGGTACGCCGGCGAGCCGGCCGATTGGCGCCTTCAGCCGTCGGCGCCGCTGCGCCTCGATCAGGTCAGCCGGCCGCGCCGGCTGCGCGCCGTCATGCCCGCGCGCGCCGAGGGCCGCCTGGTCGGCGGCTGCCTGGAGACCGTCGCGCGCCTGGCCGGCAGCCGCTATGCGCCGCTGAGCGCCTTGCCCGGCCCACGGCTGCTTTACCTGGAAGCCTGCGAGGCCGGGCCCTACGAGATCGCCCGCACCCTGCACAGCCTGGCCCTGCATGGCTGGTTCGACGAACTCGGCGGCTTGCTGATCGGCCGCAGCGCCGCGGGCAGTGGCGCGGGCTTCGACGGCTGGAGCGTGCTCGAGCAGCTGTTCCCCGGCGACGAGGTGCCGGTCCTGCTGGACCTGGACATCGGCCATCGTCCGCCGCAGTGGTCGCTGCTGAACGGCGCTTGGGCCTGCGTCGAGCTGCAGGCCGACCGGGCCTTGCTGACGCAGCGGGTGGGCGCGTGAGCAAGCCCCGCTGGCTGTTGTTGTTGCTGCTGCTGCTGCTGGTCGTCGGCGGCTTGCTGTTCGCCGGCCATTGGCTGACGCGGGCGCCGGCGGCCCGTTCGCTGCCGGTGCCGCCCGCGCTGCACTCGCACAGCCTGGTACTGACCGACGGCGCCGGCCAGCGGATCGCCGCCACCGCGCTGCCTGGCCGACCGGGAGCGGGCGCGGTGCTCATCCTGCACCACCGGCACTCGAGCCGGCTGGCGATGTGGGGGCGTGCCCAGGCCTTGCAGCAGCAGGGCGTCGCCGTGATGTTCATCGATCTGCAGGGCCATGGCGACAGCGACGGCGAGCGCCGTGGCTATGGCCGGCTCGAGGTGCCGGCGGTGCGGGCCGCCTGGGACTGGATGCAGACCCGCTGGCCGGCCGAGCGCAAGGCGGTCATCGGCATCTCGCTGGGAGCCGCCGCCTGGGTGTTCGCCGACGCCAGCCCGAAGCCCGACGCGGTGGTGCTGGAGATGCTCTACAGCCGGCTCGACGAGGCGGTCGACAACCGCCTGCGCCTGCGCCTGGGCGACGCCGGCCCTTGGCTGCGCCCGCTGCTGGGCTGGCAGCTGCCCCTCTGGGTGGGCAGCGGCCTGGAGGCGCACCGGCCGATCGACGCGCTGGCCCAGCTCGCTGCGCCGCTGCTGCTGGTCGCCGGCAGCGACGACCAGCACGCCACGGCCGCGCAAAGCCTGCGCCTGTTCGCCGCCGCGGCCGGGCCCAAGTCCCTGTGGATGATCGACGGTGCCGCCCATGCCGATTTCCAGGCCTTCGATCCCGTCGGCTACCGTCAGCGGGTGATCGGCTTTCTGCGCCAGCATCTGCAACAGCCCCGGGAGACTGCCGCATGAGCCAAGCCCTTCGTCTGCGACCGACCATGCTGTCCGACCTCGACTGGGTCGTCGGCATCGAGCAGGACGGCGCCAACCTGCCGTTCATCACGCCCTGGGAGCGCACCCAGCACGAGGGCGCCATCCGCTTCCACGATTGCCGGCACTTTGTGGTGGAAGTCGGCCCCCAAGCTGCCGCTTCGCTCTCGCCACCCCCCGAGGGGGCTCGCCTGCTCGGGAGCGGCCCGTCGCAGGCAGGCCCAGGGCGCTGCGGCTTCGTCATCCTGCAGGGCTGTCGCAACCCGCAGGGTTCGGTCGAGCTCAAGCGCCTGGTGCTGCAGCCGGACGCGCATGGCCGCGGCCTCGGCCGGGCCTGCGTGCGCGAGCTGAAGAAGCTGGCGTTCACGCAGCTGAAGGCCCACCGCTTCTGGCTCGATGTGAAGGCGCTGAACGAACGGGCGCACCGGCTCTACCGCAGCGAGGGTTTCGTGCAGGAGGGGCGTCTGCGCGAATCGGTGCGCGTGCAGATCGAGGGCGCCGACGGTTATGACGATCTGATCGTGATGGCGATGCTGGACCGCGAGTACCGCGCCCGCGTCGCCATGGGTCTGGAATGAGGAACGCATGCAATGAGTGACGACAACGACAACATCGGCAGCCAGGAAACCCTGGACTTCAACCCCAGCGACAGCCTGCTCCTGGGCGAGTACGCGCAGCAGGCCTACCTCGAGTACGCGCTGTCCGTGGTCAAGGGCCGCGCGCTGCCGCAGGTCAGCGACGGCCAGAAGCCGGTGCAGCGCCGCATCCTCTACGCGATGCTGCGCCTGGGCCTGGCCTGGCAGGGCGCCAACGGCGCCAAGCCGGTGAAGTCGGCGCGGGTCGTCGGCGACGTGCTGGGCCGCTTCCACCCGCATGGCGACCGGGCCGCCTACGACGCGCTGGTGCGCATGGCGCAGGACTTCGCGCAGCGCTACCCGCTGGTCGACGGCCAGGGCAACTTCGGCTCCCGCGACGGCGACGGCGCGGCGGCGATGCGCTACACCGAGGCGCGCCTGACGCCGCTGGCCCGCCTGCTGATGGAGGAGCTCGACGAGGGCACGGTCGACTTCACGCCGAACTACGACGGCTCGACCGAGGAGCCGCAGCAGCTGCCGGCGCGCCTGCCCTTCGTGCTGCTGAACGGCGCCAGCGGCATCGCGGTCGGCATGGCCACCGAGGTGCCCAGCCACAACCTGCGCGAGGTCGCCGAGGCGGCGGTGGCGCTGCTGCGCAACCCGGGCTTGAGCGACGACGAGCTGGCCGGCCTGATCCCCGGCCCCGACTTCCCTGGCGGCGCGCAGATCATCTCCACGCCGGAGGAGATCCGAGCCGCCTACAGCACGGGCCGCGGCTCGCTGAAGCTGCGCGCACGCTGGAAGGTCGAGGACCTGGCGCGCGGTCAGTGGCAGCTGGTCATCACCGAGCTGCCGCATGGCGTGTCGAGCCAGAAGGTGCTGGAGGAGATCGAGGAGATCTCCAACCCCAAGGTCAAGACCGGCAAGAAGGCGGTCACGCCGGAGCAGCTGCAGCTGAAGAACAGCCTGCTCGCGGTGCTCGACGGCGTGCGCGACGAGAGCAGCAAGGACGCCGCGGTGCGCCTGGTGTTCGAGCCCAAGAGCCGCACCGTCAGCGTCGAGGAACTCGCCCAGGTGCTGCTCGCGCACACCAGCCTCGAGACCAGCTCGACGATCAACCTGACCATGGTCGGCCTGGATGGCAAGCCGGTGCAGAAGAACCTGCGCCAGATCCTGGCCGAGTGGCTGAGCTTCCGTCAGGTCACCGTCGAGCGGCGCAGCCGCTTCCGCCTGGCCAAGGCCGAGGACCGCATCCACATCCTCGAGGGCCGGCAGGCGGTGCTGCTGAACATCGACGAGGTGATCCGCATCATCCGCAACAGCGACGAGCCCAAGCCGGCGCTGATCGACGCGTTCCGCCTGTCGGACCGCCAGGCCGAGGACATCCTCGAGATCCGCCTGCGTCAGCTCGCCCGACTCGAAGCGATCAAGATCGAGCAGGAGCTGAAGGCGCTGCGCGAGGAGGCCGATCGCTTGCGCGACATCCTCGCCAACCCGGCCACGCTCAAGCGCCTGCTGATTAAGGAGATCGAGGCGGATGCGAAGCAGTTCGGCGACGCCCGCCGCACGCTGATCCAGGCCGAGAAGCGCGCCAGCGCCGAGATCAAGATCGTCGACGAGCCGGTCACCGTGGTCGTCAGCAGCAAGGGCTGGGTGCGCGCGCTCAAGGGCCATGAGATCGACGTCAACGGCCTCTCCTTCAAGGCCGGCGACAGCCTGTATGGCGTGTTCCCCTGCCGCAGCGTCGACACCCTGATCGCGATCGGCTCCAGCGGTCGCAGCTACTCGGTGGCGGTCAGCAGCCTGCCGGGCGGACGCGGCGACGGCGCGCCGATGACCAGCCTGATCGAGCTGGAGTCCGGCACGCAGCTGCTGCACTACATCGCCGGGCCGGCCACGCAGTCGCTGGTGCTGGCCGGCAGCGGCGGCTTCGGTCTGGTCGCGACGATCGGCGATCTCACGGCGTCCAAGCGCGCCGGCAAGACCTTCCTGAGCCTGGAGCCCGGCGAGTTGCCGCTGGCGCCGGCCAAGGTCGATCCGGCGCAGCCGAATCTGGCGGTGCTGTCGACGGAGGGCAAGCTGCTCACCTACCCGGTCACCGAGCTCAAGCTGCAGCCCAAGGGCGGACGCGGCCTGACCCTGGTCGACCTCGACGACAAGGACCGTCTGCTCGCCGTCTGCTGCTACGCCACGCAGCTGCAGCTGGCCGGCCTGGCTCGCGGCAACAAGCCCAAGGAGGACCTGCTGCGTTACGCTGGCCTCGCGTTCCACGCCGGCAAGCGGGCGAAGAAGGGCAAGCCGGTGGAGGGCTTCAAGCAGGTCTTGAGCATGAAGGGGAGCTGAGGCATGAGGGCAATCTGGAACGGCACCGTGATCGCCGAGAGCGACGACATCGAGGTCGTCGAGGGCAATCACTACTTCCCGGCGGCGAGCCTGAAGCGGGAGTTCACGACCTTCAGCAACCACCGCTCGAGCTGCCCGTGGAAAGGCCAGGCGCAGTGGCTGAGCCTGTTCGCCAACGGCGAGATGCTGCCCGACGCGATCTGGTTCTACCCCGAGCCCAGCGACGCGGCGATGGCGGTGAAGGACCGCGTCGCGTTCGCGCGCGGCGTCAGCATCGTCGAATGAGTTTCTCCAACCAGGCCAAGGGGCGCGGACCATGGTGGTGATGCAGAGGGAACTCGACCGTTCGGTGCGCGGCAGCCTGGCTCGCCTGCTCGGCTGGATCGCCTTCAGCATGGCGATGCTCTGTGTGCTGATGTTCGCGCTCAGCTGGAAGCAGCAGGCCAGCCTGCGCACGGTCTTCGACGACCGCGTCGTGCCCTTGCACCAACTGCAGCGCATCGGGCACACGCTGAACGTGACCTTGCCGGCCGAGTTCGACAGCCCGGTCGTCGACGAGGCGATGCTGAAGCTGCTGACGCAGCGCCAGCGCGACGCCTGGCAGCGCTATCTGGCGACCTACCTGACCGATGAGGAAGCGCTGCTGGCGCGGCGGGCCGGATTGCGCCTGGAAGCCACGCTGCAGGCCGCCGCGAGCGGCCAGCGCGACAGCTACCTGCGCGCGTTGCACAGCTTCAATTTCGCGCTCGGGCCGCTGCTCGATCTGCAGGTACGCGTGGCCGAGGAAGAGATGGCCGAGGCCAAGCGCCTGGGCCAATGGGCGCTCGGACTGGCGCTGGCCTGTGCGCTGGCCAGCCTGCTGCTGATCTGGCGTGTCTGGCACCTGCTGCAGGCCAAGGTGGTCTGGCCGGTGCGGGTGGTGGCCGATGCGCTGGCCAATCTGAGCGATGGCGGCACGGAGCTGGGCCCCGAGGCCCGCGCGTTGAGTGGCGATTTCGCCGAGGTTGGCGAGCATCTGCGCCAGCTGCAGACGGCGCTGGGGGAAGGCCGCTCGCGGCCGTCCGTGGTCTGAGCGCCGTATCGCCGCAGCACAATGCGGCGATGAAACTCAAACCCCTGCCAACCCTGCTTGCGGCGCTGCTCAGCGGCGCCGCCTTCGCGGCCACCGAGCCCGAACAGCCGCTGCAGCAGCTGCCCTACACACCGGCGCTCGACGTCAAGGCGATGGACCGCACGGTCGATCCCTGCGACGACTTCTACCAGTACAGCTGCGGCGGCTGGATGAAGGCCAACCCGATCCCCGCCGACCAGTCGCGCTGGAGCGTCTACGCCAAGATGGCCGACGACAACCAGCGCTACCTCTGGGGGGTGCTGCAGACGCTCAGCCAGGGCGGGCCCGAGCGCAACGCCAACCAGGCCAAGATCGGCGACTACTTCGCCGCCTGCATGGACGAGACCGCGCTGGAAAAGGCCGGCATGGCGCCGCTGCAACCCTGGCTGGAGCGCGTGGCCGCGCTGAAGGACAAGCGCGAGCTGCCTGGCCTGATCGCCGCGCTGCACCTGGCCACGAACAGCGGCCGAGTCGCCTTCGGCTTCGGCAGCGGCCAGGACTTCGCCGACCCGACCCAGGTCATCGCGTTCGCGTTCGCCGGCGGCACCAGCCTGCCCGAGCGCGGCTATTACCTCGATCAGGACCAGCGCGGCAAGGCGTTGCGCGCCAAGTTCGTCGCGCATGTGCAGCGCATCTTCCAGTTGCTGGGCGACAGCCCGGCCGCGGCCAAGGCGGCGGCGCAGACCGTGCTCGGCTTCGAGACCGCGCTGGCCCGCGCCAGCCTGAGCCCGGTCGAGCGCCGCGACCCGCACAAGCTCGCCAACCGCATGACGGCCGAGCAACTGCAGGCGCTCACGCCGAGCTTCGACTGGGCCGCCTACCGTCAGGCCCTGGGCCTCAAGGAAGCCGGCGCCGTCAACGTCACCGAGCCGCGCTTCTACCGCCAGCTCGAGCGCGAGCTGCGCCAGCGTCCGCTGGCGCAATGGCAGACCCTGCTGCGCTGGCAGCTTGCGAGCACGCAGGCGGCGCTGCTGTCCAAGGCCTGGGTGCAGGAGGACTTCGACTTCTTCCAGCGCACGCTGAACGGCACGCCGCAGCCGCAGCCGCGCTGGAAGCGCTGCGTCGCCGCGGTCGACATGCAGCTCGGCGAGGCCCTGGGCCAGGAGTTCGTCGCGCGCAACTTCAGCCCGGAGCTGAAGGCGGCGACGCTGAAGATGGCCGAGCAGGTGCAGCAGGCGATGGCGCAGCGCATCGCGCTGCTTCGCTGGATGGACGACGCGACCAAGGCCAAGGCGATGGAGAAGCTGCGCACCATGGTCAACAAGGTCGGCTACCCCGACCGCTGGCGCGACTACGGCAGCTACCAGGTCGACCGCAACGACTTCGCCGGCAACGCCCAGCGGGGCTTCAGCTTCGAGATGCGTCGCCAGCTGGCGAAGATCGGCAAGCCGCTGGACCGCGGTGAATGGCTGATGACGCCGCAGACCGTCAACGCGTACTACGACGCGCAGATGAACGACATGAACTTCCCGGCCGGCGTGCTGCAGCCGCCGCTGTACGACAGCAAGATCGACGACGCGCCGAGCTACGGCAACACCGGCGGCACGATCGGCCACGAGCTCATCCACGGCTTCGACGACGAGGGACGCAAGTTCGACGCCGCCGGCCGGCTGCGCGACTGGTGGAGTGCGGGCGCCGGCAAGGCGTTCCAGCGGCGTGCGCAATGCGTCGTCGACCAGTACGCGCAGTACCCGGTGGTCGACGAAATCAAGATCAACAGCAAGCTGACCCTCGGCGAGGACCTTGCCGACCTCGGCGGCCTGATCCTGGCGCACATCGCCTGGAAGCAGCAGGTGGCCTCGATGAAGCTGGAGGACCGCGAAGGCTTGAGCCCCGAGCAGCGCTTCTTCGTCGGCTTCGCGCAATGGGACTGCAGCCATGCGCGCCCCGAGGCGCTGCGCGTGAAGGCGCGCACCGACCCGCATTCGCCGGGCCGCTGGCGCATCAACGGCGTGGTCGTCAACATGCCGGAGTTCGAGAAGGCGTTTGCCTGCAAGCCGGGCAGCAAGATGACGCGGCCCGACGCCGAGCGCTGCAAGGTCTGGTGAGGCGCTAGCGCAGGCCGGCGCGCAGCAGAGCCTCCAGCTTGCCGCTGGCTTGCCACGCGGAAAGCACCGCGGTGACGCGCTGTGCCAACTCGGCGTGCCGGCGGTGCAGCACATGGTGCAGCGCAGCCGGCGCGAAGCCGCAGACCTGCCTGGTCAGCGTCGGCAGCAGCGGTGGCGCGAGCCGGGATTCCACGGTGAGCGCCAGCTCGGCGATGCCGCGTTCGACCAGGCGCTGCAGGTCCGGCACCGAGGCCGCCTCCAGACGCCTCGTCGAGCTCGGCAGCTGGCGCTCGATCAGCAGCACGCCGCGCAGCGTGGCGACACGGCGGCCGGCCAGCTCCTGCCACCGTGACGGAGCCGCGCTCGGGCTCCGGCTGTAGCTCCAGTAATGCTGCTGCATCACCGGCGGGTCGACGCGCAGCAGGCGCGGCTCGTGCTCGGCGATCACCGTCGCGGCACGCATCAGGTTGCCGTCGAGCTGGCCGCCGAGCAGCTCGACCAGTGCGCGGCGCACGGGCCGCTCGACGAAGACCAGATGCCGACCGAGCTCCGCATAGGCCTGCACGAGCACGGCTTCGACGGCCCGCGTCGACGCATCCTGCTCACGGCTCCAGCTGCCGATGCGCAACGGCGCGGCGGCGACCACCGTGCCGGGCAGCGGCAGCAGGGGCAGCATCAGTCGGTGGCGCGCGTGCATGTCCGATCCATCGTAGGCGCTGCGGTGGTCCGTCGGCAGCGCCCGGTTCCGGGGGTCAGCGCGGCGCGTAACCGCTGGCGCGCAGGATCGCTTCGGGGTCGCGCAGCGCGATCAGTTCGCGCAGTGCGGCGCGCGGGTCGATCGCCCGCGCCAGGTAGGCAGCGGCGATGTTGCGACCGATCCAGTAGCCGAGCTCGTCGGGCCAGCCGGCGGGAACGCCGGCATGCACCTGGCCGGCGTTGGCAAACCAGCGCAGCAGGGCCTGGCGCCGCAGCGGATCGGCCTCGCTGAGCTGGCGCATGCGCAAGCGGTCCTCCTCGAAGCGCTGCCAGAGCTCGCGCTCGCGCGGCCGCGACCAGGTTTCGCGCTCCGGCCCGGGCTCGAGCCCGGTGACGATCTGCGCCAGCAGATCGGGCACGCCCTCGGCCAGCGCCGCGTACAGCAGCTCGTCGGCCGGTGCCTGGCGCGGCTCGCGTTGCCAGCTGTGCACGGTCTCATGGGCAAAGATGCGCCGCATCGCCTGACGGAACGCCTCCGGCGAGGTGCCGGCCTTGCACATCACCTCCAGCCCGATGACCTGCACGTCGGGCGCCGCCGTGCCACCGCTGTTGCCCGCGCCGAACACCAGGTGCACGGCGGGCAGCGGCAGCTCGGGCAGCAGCCCGCGGTAGGCCAGGTAGATCGCGCGCAGCTCGGCGTTCAGGCTGTCGGCTAGCGGCAGGCAGGTGGCGATCGCGTGCGCGTAGTCGGCATGGCGTTTGGCCACCTCGCCGGCCAGGCGCTGCGCGTTGACGATGCGATGCGGCGTGAACACCGCGACGCCGCGACCGGCGCCGTTCAGGTAGCCGCGCTGCAGGGCGTCGGCGCCGAGCTCGCCGGCGACGAACAGCCTGGCGAATCGGTGCGCATCGGCGGTCTGCAGGCGAACCTGCAACGGGTCCTCGCCCTTGGCCTGCGCCAGCTGCAAGGCCAGGCCCAGCCCCAGGGTCAAGGCGCTGCGAGGAAGCCTCATGGCAGCAGCAGCAAGGAGCCGGTGGTCTGGCGCGACTCCAGGTCGCGGTGCGCCTGCGCCGCGTCGGCCAGCGCATAGCGGCCGCCGATCTGCGGCCGCACCGCGCCGCTGGCCAGCACGGCAAACAGCTCGTCGGCCATCGCCTGCGTGGCGTCGCGGCTGGCGAGGTGCGCGAACAGCGTCGCCCGCGTCAGGTAGAGCGAGCCCTTGGCGGCCAGCAGGCCGGTGTTGAACGGCGGCACCGGGCCGCTGGCGTTGCCGAAGCTGGCCAGCAGGCCGAACGGCATCAGGCAGTCCAGCGAGCCGTCGAAGGTGTCCTTGCCGACCGAGTCGTAGACCACCTTGACGCCGCGCCCGCCGGTGATCGCCTTGACGCGGTCGACGAAGTTCTCGCTGCGGTAGTTGATCGCGTGCGCGGCGCCGTGCTCGAGCGCGAGCTGGCACTTGGCGTCGCTGCCGGCGGTGGCGATCAGGCGCAGGCCCAGCTGCTTCGCCCATTGGCAGGCGAGCAGGCCGACGCCGCCGGCGGCGGCGTGCCAGACGATGAAGTCACCGGCCTGCAGGCCCTGCACCGGCAGCGTCTTCCTCAGCAGGTATTGCACGGTCAGGCCCTTGAGCATGCTGGCCGCCGCGGTCTCGAAGTCGATCGCGTCGGGCAGGCGGCAGACGTCGCGTGCCGGCATCAGCCGCGCCGTGCTGTAGGCGCCGGGGGGCTGGCAGGCGTAGGCGGCACGGTCGCCGGGCTGAAGGTGCGTGACGCCTTCACCGACCGCGTCGACGACGCCGGCGGCCTCCATGCCCAGCGTCTGCGGCAGCGGCAGCGGGTACAGGCCGGTGCGGTGGTAGACGTCGATGAAGTTGACGCCGATCGCGTGGTGGCGGATCAGGATCTGGCCGGGGCCGGGGGCGCCGAGCTCCTGTTCGACCGCTTGCAGTTGCTCGGGTCCGCCGGCGGCGGCGATCTGGAGGGTGGTGGCTTTCATGGCGGTCCTGGTGGGCGGGTGCGCGACCTTAGCTTGATCGGCGTTCGGCGGACAAGCGCGCCGGGAAATGCCCCGGCGGGTGGCGGCGCCGCGGAGCCGGCAACGCGCCTTGGGCCGCGCTCAGAGCTCGTCCAGGGCCCCCAGCAGATGCCCGTCCAGCCCCCAGGCCTCGACCCGCCAGCCGGTCGGCGTGGCGTGGATCCAGTTGATCGCCGCGTTGGGCAGCGCGTGCAGGCGCGGGCTGTGCAGGTCCTGGTCGCTGGCCAGGCGGTAGGCGACGTCGAGCACGCCGCCGTGGGCGACGACGAGGAGTTGCTGGCCGCCATGATGCTGCTGCCGCAACTGCTTGAAGACGGCCTGCACGCGGGCCGCGAAGTCCTGCAGCGACTCGCCCCCCGGCGGCTGGTAGCTCGGGCGGCGCGCGTTCAGCTCGGCCTGCACCGCCGGAAAGCTGGCGGCGATCTCGCCGCGGGTCAGGCCCTGCAGCTCGCCGAAATGGCGTTCGCGCAGGCGTGGCTCCTGCACGATGGGCCGGCCGGCAGCGATCGCCTGCGCCGTGTGCAGCGCGCGCTCGAGCGGGCTGCTGACGATCGCGTCGAAGGCGGTGCCGGCGAGCGCGCGGGCCACCGCCTGCGCCTGCGCGCGGCCGGTGGCGTTGAGCGGGATGTCGGTCCAGCCCTGCAGGCGCCCCTCGGCGTTCCAGGCTGTCTCGCCATGGCGGATCAGGCAGATTCTCATAGCGTCTTCGCCCAGCGTCGGGCCAGCCAGGTCACGACGGCGATCAGCGCGATCACCGCGCCCAGCGCCAGCCAGCCGCTTTCGCTCGGCTGCTGCAGCTGCGCCAGGATCTCCGGCGCCAGCGCCGCGGTGATCAGCACCATCGGCAGCATGCCCAGCAGATTGCCGAGCAGGAACACCGGCCAATGCAGCGGCGTCGCGCCCAGCACCAGGTTCACCACCGCATACGGCGCCGCCGGCACCAGGCGCACGATGAACACGGCGAGCAGACCGCGGCGCTGCACCAGCGCGTTGATCGCCTGCACCCGCGGCCCGGCCAGCTGCGCCACCGCCTGGCGGCCGAGCAGGGCGCCGGCGGCGAAGCTGAGCAGCCCGATCGCCGTGCCGGCCAGCAGGCTGGTCGCCGCGCCGGCCGCGGGGCCGAGCACCAGCACCGCCAGCAGCACCAGCAGCGACAGCGGCACCGCCAGGCAGCCGGCGAGCACGAACAGGCCGAACTGCAGCCCCCAGTCGAGCTCGCGTGCGGCGCTCAGCAGCTGCTGCGGTTGCAGGCGCGCCGGGCCGAACTGCCAGGTCAGCGCCAAGGCCAGCAGCAGGGCCACCAGCAGGGCGAGGGCGATCAGGCGGTTGCGGTGAGGGCTCAAGTCGGGTCGGCGGCGGACGCCAGGCCCAGTGCCTGGCGCAGGCATTGTGCAAGCCCGCCGACGCGGCCCGGCTCGAACACCGAGCCGTGCAGGCCCTGCACCTCGCGCTCCTGCAACGTCAGCTGGTGCCGCCAGGGCCCGAACAGCCAGCGCTGCCAGCGCGCCAGGCCCGAGGTGCGCAGCAGCAGCACCTCGCCGGGGTAGGGCGCCAGCCGGTAGGCATGCAGCGCCAGCACCTGGCCGACCAGGCCGGCGTCCTTGTACATCGCGCCCAGGCGCCGGCCGTTCATGCTCAGCTCCTGCACATAGAGGCTGCGCGTCAGCCAGCCGAGCAGCTTCCACAGCCAGGGCTGGCGGAACAGCCAGCGCGGGAACACCGAGTCGATCAGCACCAGCGCCTGCACGGGGACGCGCTGCCCGTGCAGCCAGCGCGCGGTCTCCAGCGCCGCCACGCCGCCGACCGAGAAGCCGGCCAGCAGCACCGGCCGCCCCTGCGCCTGCGAGCGGATGTAGTCGCCATAGGCGGCGCCGAGCTGCGCCAGGCTGTGCACCGCCTCGCCCGGTGGTGGCTGCAGCATCTGCAACGCGCAGCCGGGTGCCAGCGCCTGCGCCAGTGCCTGGAAGCGCAGCAGGTCGCCGTGGCCGCTGGCGGCCAGGAACAGCGTCGGCGCGCGTGCATCGGCCTGGCTCAGCGGCAGTGCCAGCGGTGGCGTCGGCAGCGCGGGGGCGCCGGTCGTCTGCTGCATCAGCCGCGCCAGGCGGGCGACTGTCGGCGCCTGCGCCAGCTGCGCCAGCTCGAGCTGCCGGCCGGTGCGCTGCTCGATCGCGCTGAGCCAGTCCAGGGCCGCCAGGCTGTCGCCGCCGGCGGCGAAGAAGTCGTCGTCGACACCGATCTCGTCGCGCTTCAGCGCTTGGCGCAGCAGGGCCAGCAGCTCGGCCTCCAGCGGCGACGCCGGCTCGCGGCGCGGCGCCGGTGGCGCGCTGCCCGGTGGCGGCAGCCGCGCCGCCTCCAGCTTGCCGGTGGCGCCTCGCGGCAGCGCCGCCAGCAGCGTCCAGCCGGCCGGCAGCAGCACCTCGGGCAGGCGTTCGCGCGCCGCCTGCTGCAGCTGGAGCAGGTCCAGCGAGTCGGGTGCCAGCCAGGCATGCAGCCGCGCCGGTTCGCCCCAGGGCAGCACGCAGGCCTCCTGCACCCCGGGCAGGGTCAGCAACGCCGCCTCGACCTCGCCGGGCTCGACGCGCTGGCCGCGGATCTTGACCTGGCGGTCGGCGCGGCCGAGGAACTGCAGCTGGCCGGCGCCGTCGAGCAGGCCGCGGTCGCCGGTCCGGTAGATGCGACCCCCGGGCACGAAGGGGTCGTCGCGGAACCGCTGTCGCGTCGCGGCCTCGTCGCCGAGGTAGCCCAGCGCCAGCGCCGGACCGCCGAGCCAGATGTCGCCGGTGACGCCGAAGGGCAGCGGCCGCAGCGACGCGTCCAGCACATAGAGCCGGCTGTCGTCGACCGGGCTGCCGACGGGGACCGCCGCCAGCGTCTCGTCATCGGGCCGGCAGGCCCAGGCGGTGGCAAAGATGCAGGCCTCGGTCGGGCCGTAGAGGTTCCACAGCGCCGCCGGCATCTCGCGCAGCCAGCGCGCCGCCAGCGGCGGCGCCAGCACCTCGCCGCCGCTGCAGACGACGCGCAGGCGCAGGCGCTGGCGCTCGGCCTCGGGCAGCGCGGCGATGCCGTCGAGCAGGCGGGCCAGCGTCGTCGGCACCAGCGCGCTGAAGCTGCAGCCCTGGCGCGCGGCGAACGCGGCCCAGGTCTCCGGCGCCAGCCGCCCCGGCGGCGGCAGCGCCACGCTGGCGCCCAGGGTCAGCGGCAGCAGCAGCTCGATCAGCGACGGGTCGAACACCGCCGCCGTGCCCTGCAGGCTGCGGTCGGCGGGACCGAGGTTCCAGACCTTGGCCAGCCAGGCGAAGCGCCGCGCCAGCGCGCCATGCGGCAGCAGCACCGGCTTGGGCTGCCCGGTCGAGCCGCTGGTGAACAGCGCATAGGCCGGCTGCGCCTCGCTCGGCCAGGGGGGCAGGTCGCCGCCGTCGGTCGCGGTCGATGGCGCGTCGGCCGCCAACCAGCCCGGGTGCAGCGGCGCCAGGCGCTCGCGCTGCGCCTGCAGGCCCAGCCACAGCGGCGCCGCCAGCTGCTGCAGCAGCTGGTGCAGGCGCTCGTCGGGCCAGTCGAGGTCCAGCGGCACGAAGAAGCCGCCGGCCTGCGCCACGGCCAGCTGCGCAGCCACCAGGGCCTCGCCCCGCGGCAGCGCCAGCGCCACCGGCTGTCCGGTCTGCAGCCCGGCGGCGCGCAGGCGCTGCGCCAGACGCCGCACCTCGAGCGCCAGCGCGCCATAGCTCAGCGAGCCGCCGTCCCAGACCAGCGCCGGGCTGTGCGGGTGCAGGGCGGCCTGCTCGGCAAAGCGCTCGACGAAGGAGGGCGCTTGCGGCAGCGTCGCGAGGTCGCGATGCAGGCCGTCGACGACCGCCTCGCGCTCGGCCGGCGGCAGCAGCGGCAGCTCGCGCAGCGGCGCGTCCGGCGCGTCGCGCATCGCCGCCGCGAGATGGCGCAGGCGCGCCAGCAGCAGCGCCAGGCCGCGCTCGTCGAACAGCAGGCCGCTGCCCTCGGCGCTGAGGGCCAGCTCGCGCCCCGGCCCGAAGTCGCACAGCGTCAGCCCGAGCGGGAAGCGGGCGCGGCCGCTGAACAGCTGGCGCGACTCGCACAGCTGCGCGTCGCCGAAGCGCAGGCCGTAATCCTGGCGCTCGAACGACAACAGCAGGTCGAACAGATGGTCGCGGCCGGCCTGCGCCAGCCGCAGCTGGCGGGCCAGCGCCGAGGTCGGGTAGCGCGCATGGCGCATCGCGCGTCGCAGCTGGCGGCCCACGAGCGCGATCAGCTGTCGCGGCGTCTCGACCTCGTGCAAGGGCAGGCGCAGCGGCATCACGCCGACGTACATGCCAAGCGCCTGGCGTTGCGCGCGCCCATGGCGGTTGAACACCGGCACGCCGATCAGGATCTCGTCGCGCTCGTGCAGCGCCGCGTAATGCCAGGCCAGCGCCGCCGCCAGCGTGGCGAACTCGGTCTGGCCTTCGAGCCGCGCGAGCTGCGCCCAGGCCTCGTACTCGCCGCGCGGCAGCCACTGCGTGGCCAGCAGCGCCGCCGGCAGCTCGCCGGCCAGCGGCCGGGTGGCGAACAGCGGCGCCGGCGCCTGCGGCAGCTCGGCCTGCCAGAACGCGGCGTCGGCGGCCCAGGCCGGCGATTGCGGGTAGGCGGCGTCGTCGTCGAGCTGGCGCAGGAACGCATCGGCGTCCTGCGGCGCCGGGGCGCGCTGCTCGCGCAGCGCGTTGAAGTGCTCGGCCCAGCGCTGCATGAAGAGCGCGGTGGCGTAGCCGTCGAGCAGGCTGTGGTGGCTCCACAGCAGCAGGCCGTGGCGCGCCTCACCGCCGCCGCTGTTGCGCATCAGGCCCATGCGCCAGGGCGGCAGGCTGGCCGCCTCGCCCAGCGGCGGCGCCTGCTGCGTCCAGTCGCGCCAGACCGCCTCCAGCGCCGCCAGCAGCTCGGCGGCACTGCAGCCGGGCGCGGCCGGCGGCAGTTCGACGAGGCCGGGCGCCCAGGCCGGCAGCAGGCGCTGGCCGGCGAGGCCGGGGATCAGGCGCAGCACCGGCTGCTCGGCCACCAGCGCGTCCAGCGCCGCCTGCAGCAGCCTGAGGTCGACCTCGCCCTCGAGCACCGCGGCGCCGCCGACCAGCAGGTGCGGGCTGCCGGGCCAGGCGCGCTGGTCCTGCAGCACCTCGTGCTGCGCCAGGCCGAGCGACAGCAGGCCGTTCACGGCGCCTTGTCGGTCGCGATCGGCAGCGCGCTGCGATCCCAGCCGGCGATCTGCTGCTGCGCGTAGCGGTAGCCGCGCTCGACGATCTCCTCGGCGCGCTTGTAGGCCATCAGTGAGAAGTCACTGGTCGGCGGCTCGAGGTAGAAGTCCGACAGCGCAATCGTCTTGCCCCGCTGCACCATGCCGCCGATATGGCCGGCGCGGTAGAGGATCTGGCCGATCGACGGCAGCGAGGTCTCGCCGCGGCTGAGGCTGGAGCGCAGCTTGTCGCGCACGCCCAGGCGCTGCAGGTCCTCGTGCACCTGCATCGGCTCGTGCACGTCGACGTCGATGGCGATCACCGTGCCGTTGCCGCGCCGGCGCTCGAGCTTGGCGCCGAGGCGGCGGCGCATCGCCTCGACCGGCACGTTGTTGAGGATCGCGCCGTCGACCAGCAGGTCGCCGTTGTAGGGCACCGGCGGCAGCAGGCCGGCCGGGCTGTTGCTGGCCAGCACGGCGCGCCACAGCGGGCCGTGGTCGAGCACCGTGGTGCAGGCGCGGCTGAGGTTGCAGGCGGCGGTGAAGAACGGCAGCCAGAGCGCGTCGAGCTGCGTCTCCTGGCCGCCGACCAGGCACATGCGGCGCAGGTCGCGCTCCATGCGCCGGCCGCTGAGCAGCGAGACCACCGGCACCGTGGGCCGCTCGCCGCCCGAGGCGAACGCGCGGATGCGCTCGACGATGCTGGGCAGGTCGTGGCCGAGCACGTACTGCGAGCCGATCAGCGCGCCCATGCTGTTGCCGCCCATCAGGTCGATCGGGATGCCGGCCTCCTGCAGCGCACGCAGCACGCCCAGGTGCGCGAAGCCGCGCGCGCCGCCGCCGCCCAGGACCACGCCGACCGCGCGGCCGGTGAGGAAGCGCGACAGCCGTGCGGCGTCGTCGCTGGCCCCCTGGCGCAGCGCCAGCACGCGCTCGAGCTGCGGCCGCTCGCGCTGCCAGGCGGTCTGCGACACCGGCAGCAGGCTGCCCGGCGCGTGCAGCAGCACCAGCTGCTGGCGCTTCAGCGCGAAGCCGGGCTCGGCCTGCAGCTTGCGCTCGAAGGCGCCGACCAGCGGGCTGGTCTGCGGCGGCGCCACGAACACCACCTGGTCCGCCTGATGCAGCGCGAAGCGCGTCCAGGCGCTGAACTGCGGCTCGGCGCGGATCAGCAGCACCTCGGCCGCCTGCTCCCATTGCTCGAAGCGGCGCATCGCCTGCGTCAGCTCGGCCTCGGTGGCCTGCGGGTGCGCTCCTTCCGGCTGCAGCAGGTGCACATCGCCCCGGCCGGCGAACGCGTCGCGCAGCAGCTGGCCGAGCTCGCGCAGGCCGTCCATCGGCGCCAGCGGTACCAGCGCGATCGTCAGCGCGCGGCGCGCCGGCGTCGGCGTTTGCACATGGCGCAGGTAGCGCGCCAGCGCCTGCGAGAACACATGGTTGAACAGCACCGGCTCGTAGCGCAGCAGGCTCTCGAAGCCGGCGACGTCGAGCCAGGCGACCAGCGAGTCGCGCAGCGCCGACACATCGGCCGGCCGCGGCTGCCGCAGCAGCAGGCCGGCCTCGCCCTGGCAGTCGCCGGGGCCGAGTTCGTTGAACAGCTGCAGCTCGCCCTCGCGGCTCTGGCGCGTGACGCGCAGGCGGCCGTTGACCACCATCACCAGGCTGTCGGACGCGCTGCCCTCGCGCAGCACGACCTCGCCGGCGGCGAACTCCTGCAGCCGCAGCTGCGCGCGCAGCGCGTCCAGCGCCTCGGGCGGCAGGCTGCCGAACACCGGGCTGGCGCGCAGCACCTTCAGCAGCTGGTCGGCGGTCGGCATCAGCGTGGTGGCCATGGGCGGCACGGTGACACAAACCGTGGCCTGGACCGCTCAGGGTCAGCCCGTGGGGCGGCGCCCCACCGCTTCCCCCTTTTGGGGGGGCGGATGGCGCCGGCCGCGGCGATTCGCGAGCATGCGCGCCAGCAACAGCCAGGACCCTCAGGAGGCAGCCATGCAATTCGAAGAGATCGACGCCGGCGACTACCGCATCTACGCCGGGGCACTGGAGCGTGCCCGCAGCCACGCCTACAGCGCCGCCGTGGTGGTGGTGCGCCAGCGCGCCGACGGCGGCCGCGAGGAGGTGTTCCGCGACGAGGACATCGGCGGCGGCTACCCCTGGCCGACGGCCACCGAGGCGCTGCGCTACGCGGTGCAGCGCGGCCGCGACGTGGTGATGTGCCGCACCGGCCTGGTCAGCCGGCCGTCGCCGTTGGCGGCTTGAGGAGAGGGGGGGGTAACGCGTCGGTGAAGAGCACCGGCGCGACGGTGTCGGTGGGCGCCAGCGGCGGCCACAAGCCGCCGATTCAGGCCGCAGCGCGCCACTCGGCGGCGCCGCCAAGGCGACGGCGCTTCGCTCAGCGACTAGGGCCGAATGGCCCGCGGACCCGCACTCAGGGCGCAGGGCTCACCACGGTCGCGTCGCCGAGCGCCTCGAAGCTCGGTGAGTCGGGCGGGATGCGGTAGCGCTGACCGTCGTAGCGCCAGCGCATCGTGACCTGGCGCATCAGCGGCTTTTCCCCTTCAGCGGCATCGTGCCGTTGCACCGTGATGCGGTTGACCAGCAACAGATCAGCCCATTCACCGGGCCGCGAGGGCGCGAGCCTCAGCGTCCGCTCGTGCTCTTCCCAGGCGGGGGCGTGGCGGCACAGCGGGCCGGCCAGGCCCACTTGCGCGCTCATGGCGGCGGCAAACACCGGCCGCAGCGTGCTGCCGTCGGGGATCAGCAGGCTCAGCGTGTTGCCCGTGCGCTGGTCCGGGCAGGAGGCCTCAGGGGCCGAGTTGCGAAAGCGCAGTCCCAGCGCCAGCACATCGGGTGCCAGGCGGTAGACCGCCGGGTCCCAGGTGAAGTTGCTGCCCGCCACCTGCAGTCCCGCGTCTTCCTCGAGCGTCTTCTCATAGCGCTGCAGCACGGCCGAACCGCTCGCTGGCAGCACCGCCAGCACCAGGGTCAGCGGCAGAGGCTGCGCGGCCGCCTCGCTGAAGCGGCGCGCGATCGGCGGGCCGTAGACGATGGCCGCGACGCGGCGCGTGGCATCGCCCGGCATGCGGCGGCAGTGCGAACCCACCACCGTTCGCACGGTCAGCGCCTGGGCGGCGGGGCGAACTGGGCGCAGACGCTGAATCAGCTCGGCGGCACAGGCCTGAGGAAGGCGGGGCGCGTCTTGCGCCCAGGCCGGCACCGGCGCCGCGGCGCTCAGCGCCAGGATGATGACGAGGGGGGGCCAGCGGCGGAGAAAGACCATGGGGGGAGCGGCCGGACGGGGCGCCAAGCTTGCCAGACCGCGGCGGCTTGCTGTCAGGGCTTGCCCCGCGGCCCCTGGTCCGGCGCCCGGAAACTCGGCCTGGAGCGTGACGCGCCGGCCCGCCACCCCCCACTCGCCCCCCCCAGTCCGTCGCCCGTCGCGCCAAAGCCGGCTCGGCGCGCCAGGGAATCGGCGCCGCCGCTATCGTGCGCCGCATGCCGTCCTCGACCTTGCCTCCCCCGCCGCTCGCCGGTCTGTTCGCCCAGGCCCTGGGCTGGCGGCGTGTCAGCTTCACCGTGGTCGTCGCCGCGCTGGTGGCCACCGCGCTGTCGCTGGGTGCCAACTTCATCACGCCCTGGCCGGTGCTGGTCGGCCGGGCCATGCTGGGCGGCCTGCTCGCGCTGCTCGCCTTCGGCCTGCTGGAGCACTGGCCGCGCCGGCTGCCGGGCTGGCTGGCGCGCTGGGCGCTGCAGCTGCTCGGTGTCGCGGTGGCGGTGCCGGTGGGCATCCTGATCGCCTACCTGATCTCCACCGGCGGCAGCCTGGAGCAGTTCTGGCGCAGCGAGGCGCGGCTGACCGGCTTCCTGATGATGGCGTCCTCGGGCCTGATCGCCGCGCCCCTGCTGGCGATGAGCGCGATGCTGCGCCAGCGCGATGCCGACGCGCGCAGCCAGGCGCTGGCGTTTGAGCTGGAGCGCAGCGAGCTGGAGCGCAAGGCCCTGGACGCCCGCCTGCGCCTGCTGCAGGCCCAGGTCGAGCCGCACTTCCTGTTCAACACCCTGGCCAATGTGCGCGCGCTGGTCGACGCCGGCTCGCCGCAGGCGTCCACCGTGCTGGGCCACCTGATCGCCTACCTGCGTGCCGCCGTGCCGCGCCTGCACGAGAGCGGCAGCACCGTCGGCCAGGAGCTGCAGCTGGTGCGCTCCTACCTGGAGCTGATGCGCCTGCGCATGCCCGACCGCCTGCAGTTCCGGCTGGACATCGACCCGCGCTGCGAGCAGCTGCGCTGCCCGACGATGGCGCTGCTGACCCTGGTGGAGAACGCGGTGCGCCACGGCATCGACCCGAGCGAGGAGGGCGGCGAGATCGTCGTCGAGGTGCAGCGCGCCGCCGAGCGCTGCATCGCCCGCGTCAGCGACAGCGGCGTCGGCCTGAGCGGTTCCAGCCAGGGCCTGGGCACCGGCCTGGACACCTTGCGCGAGCGCCTGCGCCTGAGCTTTGGCGGCGACGCGCAGCTGCGCCTGAAACAAAAATCGCCGCAGGGCGTGATCGCCGAAGTCGAATTTCCTGCAGATCCAATGAGGGTCTAGTCCGATGCCGACCAAATCCCCCACGGCGCTGATCGCCGACGACGAACCGCTGCTGCGCGACGCGCTGGCGCGCATGCTGGCCCAGGCCTGGCCCGAGCTGCAGATCGTGGCCCAGGCGCGCAACGGCCGCGAGGCGGTCGAGAGCTTCGACGCGCAGCAGCCGCAGATCTGTTTCCTCGACGTGCACATGCCCGGCATCAGCGGCATCGAGGCGGCGCGGCAGATCGGCCGGCGCGCGCAGATCGTCTTCATCACCGCCTACGACCAGTACGCGGTGCAGGCCTTCGAGCAGGGCGCGCTGGACTACCTGGTGAAGCCGGTCGAGCCCGAGCGCCTGCTTGATACCGTGGGCCGGCTGAAGGAGCGCCTGAGCAGCGGCGCGCCGGCGGGCACCGAGCAGCTGATCGAGCAGCTGGCGCAGCGCCTTGGCGCCGCGCCGCAGGCCGCTGCTACCCCGCTGCGCTGGATCCGCGCCTCGGTCGGCCAGACCCTGCGCCTGATCCCGGTCGACGAGATCGACTTCCTGAAGTCCGACGAGAAGTACACGCTGGTCGCCTGGAAGGAAGGCGAGGCGCTGATCCGCACGCCGCTGAAGGAGCTGGTGGCCCAGCTCGACCCGGAGCAGTTCGCCCAGGTGCATCGCTCGGTGGTGGTGAACCTGCGTGCCATCGACCATGTGTCGCGCGGCCTCAACGAGACCGCCGACGTGCACCTGAAGGGCCGCGACGAGGTGCTACCGGTCAGCCGCAGCTATCTGCATCTGTTCCGCCAGATGTGAGCGAGCTCAGGTCGTCGAAGGCCGGCACCAGGGCCAGCAGGCCCAGCAGCGCCGCCAGCGGCAGCGTCGACGCGTAGCCATAGGCCTTGAAGCCATAGGCGCCTGCCAGGCCGCCGGCCAGGAACGCCAGCAGCAGGCCGGCCAGCAGCGCGGCGCGGCCGCGGTCGGCGCGCACCGCCTCCGTGCCCCGGCTCGGGTAGAGCGCGCGACCGAGCTCGATGCCGAGGTCGGTGACGATGCCGGTCAGGTGCGTGGTGCGGATCACCGCCCCCGACAGCTTGGTGACGACGGCGTTCTGCAGGCCCATCGTGAAGCACAGCAGCAGCACCGTGGCCGGCAGCAGCAGGCCCTCGACGCGTGCCAGCTGCGTGCCCAGCAGCCCGAACACCAGGATCAGCACCGCCTCGACGAGCAGCGGCAGCGCGTAGACCGAGCGCAGCTGGCGCCGGCGCCCGAAGTTGACGAGCAGCGCGCAGGCCGCGGCGCCGAGCAGGAACGCGAGCACGCCGATCAGGCCGTCGACGACGAGGTCCAGCCGACCCAGCACCGCCTGGTCGGCGACCGAGGACACCATGCCGGTGACATGCGAGGTGTACTGCGCGACGGCCAGGAAGCCGCCGGCGTTCAGCGCGCCGGCCACGAAGGCCAGCACCAGGCCGAGCTCGCGGTCGGCGCGCGCGCTGCGGCTGGACCCGGTCAGCCGGCGCGCGTAATCGACCGGCACGCGCGCCTTAGAACGGCTCGGTGCGACGCAGCAGCCAGTCGCGCGCCGCGCCGTCGACCAGCGGCAGCAGGCGCTCGCGCACCATCGCGTGGTAGCCGTTCAGCCACTGGATCTCGTCGGCCCGCAGCAGCGAGCGCTCGATCGGCCGGGTGTCGATCGGGCACAGGGTCAGGGTCTCGAAGGCCAGCATGTCGCCGAACTGGCCGTTCTCCGGCGTCGGCAGCTCGACGTTGAGCAGCAGGTTCTCGATGCGCACGCCCCATTGGCCGGGGCGGTAGAGGCCGGGCTCGTTGGACGTGATCATGCCGGGCTCCATCGCCATGTGGGCGTCGGGGATCGCCTTGGCGATGCTCTGCGGGCCCTCGTGCACGTTCATGAAGTAGCCGACGCCATGGCCGGTGCCATGGCCGTAGTCGCAGCCGGCTTCCCACAGCGGCGTGCGGGCGATGGCGTCGAGCATGGGCGACAGCGTGCCGCGCGGGAACACGGTGCGCGAGAGCGCGATCATGCCGCGCAGCACCCGCGTGTAGTCGGCGCGCTGCTGGGCGGTGGTGTTGCCGATCGCCCAGACGCGGGTGATGTCGGTGGTGCCGCCCTCGTACTGGCCGCCGGAGTCGATCAGCAGCAGGCCCTCGCCGTCGATGTAGGAGAAGGATTCGGGCAGCGCGCGGTAATGCGGCAGCGCGCCATTTGCCATCCAGCCGGCGATGGTCGAGAACGACAGGCTCACGAAACCCGGCTGACGCGCGCGCTGCGCGCTCAGCAGTTCGTCGACATCGAGCTCGCTGAGCCGTTCGCCGCGCGCCAGGCGCGCCTCGAAGTCGGCGTAGAAGGCGCACATCGCGGCGCCGTCGATGGCCATCGCGGCGCGCACATGGGCGGCCTCGAGCGGCGACTTGCGGCTCTTGGCCAGCGTGCTCGGGTTGATCGCCTCGATGACGCGGGCGCTCGCCGGCAGCGCCTGGCGCAGGCCCAGGGTGCTGCGCTTGGGGTCGAGCAGCACCACGGCGTCGGCCGGCAGGGCGGCGAGCTGGGTCGCGGCGCTGGCGTAGTCGGCCAGGCGCACGCCGTCCTGCGCGAGCCGCTGGGCCAGGGCCGCATCGATCTGCCCGGGGCTGACGAACAGCGTGGCCTGCTGCGCGTCGATCAGCAGATGGGCGACGAACACCGGGTTGTAGGGCACGTCGCTGCCGCGCAGGTTGAGGATCCAGGCGACGTCGTCGAGGCTGCTGACCAGGTGCTGGCTGGCCCCGTGGCGGACCATGGCGTCGCGCACCCCGGCCAGGCGTTCGGCGCGGCTCTGCGTCGCCTGCGGCGGCAGGTGCTCGCGCACCGGTCGTGCCGGCAGGCCCGGGCGCTCGGTCCAGGCGGCGGCGAACGGGTCGTGCTCGCTGACCCACTCCAGGCCGCGGCCCTTGCAGGCGGCGGCGAGCAGGCCGGCCAGGCCCAGGCCCAGCACCTGGGCGTCGGCACCCAGGCGCTGGCCCGGCTGCAGGCGCGCCACCAGCCATTGCACGGCGGCGTCGGGGGCGTTCTTCTCGAGCTTCACGAGTTCGATGCCGGAGCCGGCGAGCTCGTGCTCGGCCTGCTGCCAGTAGCGGCTGTCGGCGAACACCGCGCACTGGTCCTGCGTGATCGCCAGCGTGCCGGCAGACCCGCTGAAGCCCGACAGCCACTGCCGCGCCTGCCAGCGCTCGGGCAGGTACTCGCTGATGTGCGGATCGCTGGAGGGCACGAAGAAGCCGTGCAGGTTCAGCGCGCGCAGCTGTTGCTGGACGGCGGCGACGCGGGCGCGGGCGGGGTGGGTGCGGGTGTCCATCGCGGTGTGGGTTCCGGTACAGGGAGGCTGAGGATTGTCTGGTGTAGTTGGGGTGAGGCGCAGTGGTCATGCCTTTGAGGCTGAACAGTCCGCCGGGACTTGTCCCAACGCAGCCTGCGCCTTTCGCCGAGACGGTCGAACTGCTGTTGGCTCGAATACAAGCAGGGGCGCCATCGTTCTCAGCGGTGCGCAGACACCAGGAACTCCGCCGGGTGCAGTAGGGCAGATGCCTGTATCACTTTGCAAACCTCCGTTTGCCTAAGAGCGGCATTCCGCTGAATCCACGGCATCATCCTTTGGCTGAAGCTGCTGGACTCCTAGGGGTGTGTGGTGCGAGTGAAGTCAAAGTTACCCAACCGAAGGCATGCGGTTGCCTTGCTTGTTTCACCGCCACTCTTGACGGCCTGCGGTGGAGGAACTTCCCCGATCGAGCCAGTGCCGTTGCCGCCGACGACTCCATCCCAGGACCCACCGAGCCCGAGTCCGGCTCCGAATCCTACTCAGCCGCCCGCACCGCCTCCGCCTCCGCCTCCGCCTCCGCCTCCGCCTCCGCCTCCGCCTCCGCCTCCGCCTCCGCCTCCGCCTCCGCCTCCGCCTCCGCCTCCGCCTCCGCCTCCGCCTCCGCCTCCGGTGGTCAATGGCACTGATTCCCGGCAGTTCCTTACTTGGGATGCCGGTTCTGGACCGTCGCGCAGCCACTGGAGCCAACACCTAAAGATTCCCTGGCGCCATCCGAATGCGGGAGATTGGCTGGATGCGAAACAGAATTCGCAGGGCGAGATCCCCTACGCAGCATTGGATATCCCGGCCGAAGGTACCAGCTATAGCTTTGAAATTGGCAGTCTTGTCGAGCGTTGGCGGCGAAGCGGCGAAAACCGCGGCATGTTGCTGCGCTCCAAGGGCACACGGAGTCCCTCTGTGCTTTGGTCGGGGCGGATTTCCGATAACGCGCCGGTGCTGAGGGTTACGCAGCGAGACGGCCTCGTCGTGGACTGTCCCTGCCTGGCATTTGCCGGCTATGCCGAATCGTCATCCAGCGGATTGGACACGCGCGTCGCCACGCGGGTCGGCACGGCCCAGCGGGCGATCTTGCAGTTCGACCTGTCGGCGCTCAAAGGCGAAGTCGCTGCCGCGATCCTGACGCTCCATGCTGAGCGACGGGCCGGCCAGCCACGGCTTGAGATTTACGAGTGCGATCCTCCGCGTTTCCAGTTGGCGACGACGCGGAGTGATGTCCGCAAGGGCCTCGCAGCAAGCGTTGGCGAACGGGCACTGCGCAGCCACCCTTCAGTGATTCGCGCGGGTGACTTCTCCAGCCTGGAGCGTGGCGTACTTTTCGATCGTGTGCAGATCTCTGATAAGTCGGTCAACCAGCAACTCCCAGACCCAGACTTTCCCGGCTCGACGCTCTACCGGGGCTCGTTCACTCCTTTGGACAGAGGTTCCTTCTCCGGCACCATTGAAACCATGCGGGCAAATTACGGTGACCCGTTGAGGCCGCCTTCAGTGGTCGAAGAAGAATTGTTTTGCCGCCTTTACCTCTTCCTGGAAGATGACTGGCGCTCAACGCGTGACGCCAACAAAATGGCCGTCGGCTGGGACCTCCGGATGGGTTGGTGGAACGACGCCCAAGGTGGTTACTGGCAGGCGACGACCGGCAACGGCGGTGCGCGCGGTACCGGGCTAAAGCTGTTTGCGCCGCGAGGCTCCAACGGTGGCAGCCAGTCTGCAGACCGCTGGGAGTACCAGGGACATAGCATCCGGTTGGAGGCCGGTATGGGCATCGCCGACGGTAACCCGTATGAGAGCCTTAGGCCTGTGACAAGCTACGTTTATAACCTCGACCAACCTACTGGTTACGGACAAGATCTGCGACACGGGACCGCAGTACTTCAGCGTGGGCGTTGGCATTGCGTCGAGCAGCAAGTGCGCATGAATAGCATCACAGGCCCCTTCGACAATCAGGGCAATGGTCAGGCGGTAGCGGATGGCCTATTGCGCACTTGGGTCGATGGCGTTCTGGTTTCAGAGTTCACCAGTCTACGTTGGCGCCGTCATCCGCAGATGGGTATCAACGGGCCTTGGATCAATTGGTTCTATGGCGGCAAGCAAGCCAGCGAAATGACCATGCACTACCGGATGAACCATTTGGTGTTGGCGCGCGAGTACATCGGCCCACGGACCCACCTTTGAGCGGAGCGGCTACATCGTCGTCCGCACCGTCCACAGCTCGGGGAACAGCACCACCTCGAGCATCTTGCGCAAATAGGCCACGCCCGCGGTGCCGCCGGTGCCGCGCTTGAAGCCGATCACCCGCGCGACCGTGGTGACATGGCGGAAACGCCAGAGCCGGAAGCTGTCCTCGAGATCGACGAACTCCTCGGCGAGCTGGTAGAGGTCCCAGTTCGCCGACGGGTTGCGGTAGACCTGGGCCCAGGCGGCCTCGACCTCGGCCTTGGCGGTGTAGGGCTGCGTCCAGTCGCGCTCGATCGCCTCCGGCGGCAAGGCCAGTCCGCGCCGGGCGAGCAGGCGCAGCGCCTCGTCATACAGGCTGGGGGTCTGGTACGCCGATTGCACTGCGGCCAGGCGCTCCGGGTGGTGCTCGTGCGGGCGCAGCATGGCCGCGTTCTTGTTGCCGAGCAGGAACTCGATCTGCCGGTACTGATGACTCTGGAAGCCGGAGCTGTTCGCCAGATACGGTCGCACCGCGCTGTACTCCGGCGGCGTCATCGTCGCCAGCACGTCCCAGGCATGCACCAGCTGCTCGAGGATGCGGCTGACGCGGGCGAGCATCTTGAAGGCCTCGGGCAGACGGTCGCTGGCGAGCCGCTCGCGCGCCGCGAGCAGCTCGTGCAGCGCCAGCTTCATCCACAGCTCGCTGGTCTGGTGCTGCACGATGAACAGCATCTCGTCATGCGCCGGGCTCAGCGGGTGCTGGGCATTCAGGATCTGGTCCAGGCCCAGGTAATCGCCATAGCTCATGTCCTTCGAGAAATCGAGCTTGGCGCCGTGATGTTCGGTGGCGGCCATCAGGTCACTTTCCCTTTGCGTTGGAAGCCCGGCGCGCGCCAGTCGCCGCTGGCCAGCACCTCGGCAATCGCGTCGACCGCGTCGACGACGTCGACGAAGCGCGTGTACAGCGGCGTGAAGCCGAAGCGCAGCAGATCGGGCGTGCCGGCACGGAAGTCGCCGACCACGCCGCGGGCGATCAGGGCCTGCATCACCGCATAGCCGTCGACCTCGGGGATCGCGATCGACACCTGGCTGCCACGCTGCGCGGCGTCGCGAGGTGACTCGATGCGGGCCTGCGGCAGCTTCGCTTCGACGGCGGCGATGAAGCCCTCGGAAAGATGCAGCGACTTGGCGCGGATCGCCGCCATGCCGCCGAGCTGCTGCGCGATGTCGAACACATCCAGCGCCGCATCGAGCGCCGCCAGGCCGAGGATCGGCGGCGTGCCGCATTGGTACTGCTGGATGCCGGCGGCCGGCTGGTAGTCGGGCGTGAACGCGAACGGCGCCGCATGGCCCAGCCAGCCCGACAGCGGCTGGAACGCCTGGCCGTGGTGGCGCGGGTGCGCCCACACGAAGGCCGGTGCGCCGGGGCCGCCGTTCAGGTATTTGTAGCCACAGCCCACGGCGAAGTCGGCGGCGCTTCCCAGCAGGTCAACCGGCACCGCGCCGGCGCTGTGCGCCAGGTCCCAGACCGCCAGGCAGCCGGCCTGCTGCGCCCAGCGCGTCAGCAGCGGCATGTCGTGCATGCGGCCGCTGCGGTAATGCACATGGGTCAGCATCAGCACCGCGCAGCGCTCGTCGAGCAGGGCGCCGATCTCGGACGGATCGTCGACCAGCACCAGTTCGCCGCCATGCGCGCGCGCCACCGACTGCGCGATGTAGTTGTCGGTCGGGAAGTTCGTGCGCTCGCTGACGATGCGCCGCCGCTGGCCCTGCTGCAGCTGCATCGCCGCGTGCAGCACCTTGTACAGATTGATCGAGGTCGAGTCGGCGACCAGCACCTCGCCGGCGCGCGCGCCGATCCAAGGCGCGATGCGGTCGCCCAGGCGGCGCGGCTGGTCGATCCAGCCCGCCGTGTTCCAGCTCTGGATCAGGTCCTGGCCCCACTCCTGCTCGACCGTGCGGCGCACGCGCTCGGGGGCCGCCTTGGGCATTGCACCCAGCGAGGTGCCGTCGAGGTAGATCTGGCCCTCGGGCAGGCTGAAGTGCTGGCGCAGCGGCGCCAGCGGGTCGGCGGCGTCCAGGGCCAGCGCTTGGTCTTTGTTCATGCAGGTCTCCTCAAGATGGCACGCACCGGCGACGCGCAGGCGCCGACCCAGCGCAGCGGCAGCGCGATCAGTTCGTAATCGCCTTCCTCAATGTCGTCGAGCTCCAGGTTCTCGAGCACGCGAAGCTCGTTTCGCAGCAGCTGCTGGTGAGCGTCCAGGCTCTTGCTGCTGGCCGGGTCGACCGATTGCGTGTCGATGCCGACCAGGCGCACGCCGCGCTCAGCCAGCAACTGCAGGGTTTCCGGCGCATAGGCCGCGAAGTCGTCGCGCCAGACCGTGTCGGCCTGGGCGGCGGTGCGCAGCAGCACGCGCGGCGGCAGGTCGGCGAGCGCGTGCGCGATGTGCTCGGGCAGCACCAGCGGCTTGATGCCGATCGCGTGGATGACGCGGCAGGGACCGAGGTAGGGATCCAGCGCGACGGCGGCGATGTCGGGCGCGCCGTTGGCGTAATGCAGCGGCGCGTCGGCGTGCGCGCCGACATGCGGGCTCATCGTCACCGCGCTCAGATTGACCGGGCAGCCGGGACCGAGCTGTGCGGTCCAGCGCAGGTGGTAGGGCTCGTCGCCGGGGAAGACCGGCGTCGACGGACTGACGGGCGGGGAGATGTCCCAGATCTTGACGGGGCTCATGGCGGGAGTGTCGCGCGTCGCTAGCATGTCGCCACCTCAGGAGACCCCGATGCAAGCCTTTGACTGGATGGACCCGCTGCGCCTGGACGCGCAACTGACCGAAGAAGAACGCGCGGTGCGCGACGCCGCCAAGGCCTATGCCCAGGGCAGCCTGGCGCCGCGCGTGCTGCAGGCGTTCCGCGAAGAGAAGACCGACCCGAGAATTTTTCGCGAGATGGGCGAACTCGGCCTGCTCGGCTCGACGCTGCCGACCGAGTACGGCTGTGCCGGCCTGAACCAGGTCTGCTACGGCCTGGTGGCGCGCGAGGTCGAGCGCGTCGACGCGGGCTTCCGCTCGATGCTGTCGGTGCAGTCGTCGCTGGTCATGCTGCCGATCTGGAAGTTCGGCACGGAAAGCCTGAAGCAACGCGTGTTGCCCAAGCTCGCCAGCGGCGAGCTGATCGGCTGCTTCGGCCTGACCGAGCCCGACCATGGCTCCGACCCCGGCTCGATGGTCAGCCGCGCCAAGCAGGTAGCAGGCGGCTACAAGCTGACCGGTCGCAAGATGTGGATCACCAACAGCCCGATCGCCGACCTGGCGGTGGTCTGGGCCAAGGACGATGGCGGCCAGATCCGCGGCTTCGTGATGGAGAAGGAACATGCCGGCTGGAGCGCGCCGGCGATCCACGGCAAGGTCGGCCTGCGCGCCAGCATCACCGGCGAGCTGGTGTTCGACGACGTCTTCGTGCCCGAGGAGAACGCGTTCCCCGAGGTGCGCGGACTCAAGGGGCCGTTCACCTGCCTGAACAGCGCGCGCTACGGCATCGCCTGGGGCACCATGGGCTCGGCCGAGGACTGCTGGCACCGCGCGCGCCAGTACGTGCTGGACCGCAAGCAGTTCGGCAAGCCGCTGGCGGCGAACCAACTGATCCAGAAAAAACTGGCCGACATGCAGACCGAGATTGCGCTGGCGCTGCAGGCCTGCCTGCGCCTGGGGCGCATGAAGGACGAGGGCAGCGACGCGGTCGAGATCACCTCGATCCTGAAGCGCAACAGCTGCGGCAAGGCGCTCGACATCGCCCGCACCGCCCGCGACATGCTGGGCGGCAACGGCATCTCCGACGAGTTCGGCGTGGCGCGGCACCTGGTCAACCTGGAGGTGGTCAACACCTACGAGGGCACGCATGACATCCATGCGCTGATCCTCGGTCGCGCGCAGACGGGGATCGCGGCGTTTTGATGGAGCCCCCGGTCTCCCTTCGGTCGCCACCCCCCGAGGGGGCCGCGGCTTCCTCGGGGCGGCCCGTCGGAAGCCGGAGCATCGCGTTGATCGGTGCGGGCCGCCTGGCTGCGCACCTGGGCCTGGCACTGCAGGCGATCGGTCGCCGCCCGGCGCTGATCGGTGCCCGCGATGCGGCCCGTGCCGAACCCTTGGCGAAGGCGCTCGGACTGAGCGTGCTCAAGCCGGAGCAGGCCATGGAGGCCGACTGGGTCTTCGTCGGCGTGCGCGACGACGCGATCGCGCCGCTCAGCGCCAGCCTGCCCTGGTCCGGCCAACTGGCGCTGCACGCCAGCGGCGCCACCGAGCTCGACGCGCTGGCGCCGGCCACGCGCCGGGCCGGCTTCCATCCGCTGCAGCTGTTCGCCGATCCGCTGCCCAGCCCTGAGGCGGCGCGGGCTGCGTTTGCCGGCATCAGCATCGGCATCGAGGCTGGCGATGAGTTCGAGGCACTGGCGCAACTCGCCCGCAATCTCGGCGCCCGACCACTGCGGCTGCGCGCCGGCCAGCGCGCCCGCTATCACGCGGCGGCCAACATGGCCGCCAGCGGTCTGTTCGCGCCGCTGCAGCGCGCGGTCGAACTGTGGAGCGCTGCGCTGGACCTGCCGCAACCGGCAGCCTGGGCCGCCCTGCAGCTGCTGGCCGCCGGCGCGCTGCGTGCCGCCAGCGAGCAGGGCCTGGCGGCCGCCCTGTCCGGCCCGCTGGCGCGCGGCGACGCCGGCGTGCTGGCCCGCCACCTGCAGGCGCTGGACGGCGATGCCGCCGAGCCCCTGTACCGCGAGCTGATGCGCACGCTGCTGCTGCTCGCCGAGCAGCGCCTGCCGCCGGAGCGCCTGCAGGCGCTGCGCGCGCTGCTCGTCGACGATCACTCGCCCAGGTAAGCCGCGCGCACCTTGGGGTCGGCGAGCAGCTCCTGTCCTTGGCCGCTCATCGTCACCACGCCCGACTCCATCACGTAGCCGCGATTGGCCAGGGCCAGTGCGCGGCTGGCGTTCTGCTCGACCAGCAGCACGGTCACGCCCTGGCCGTGGATGTCGTTCACGACCTCGAAGATCTTGTCGACCATGATCGGCGACAGGCCCATCGACGGTTCGTCGAGCAGCAGCACCTTGGGGCGGGCCATCAGCGCGCGGCCCATCGCCAGCATCTGCTGCTCGCCGCCGCTCATCGTGCCGGCGAGCTGATCCTTGCGTTCCTTGAGCCGCGGGAAGGTCGCGAACACGCGCTCGATGTCGACGGCGATCTCCGCCTTGTCGTTGCGGATGTAGGCGCCCATCTGCAGGTTCTCGGTGATCGTCATGCGCGTGAAGGTTCCTCGCCCCTCGGGCACCATCACCAGGCCTTGCTCGGCCAGCTTCCAGGCGCCCTGGCCCTTGATCGAACGCCCGAGGTAACGGATCTCGCCGTCCTTCACCGCCTGCAGGCCGGTGACTGCCTTCAGCGTCGTGCTCTTGCCCGCGCCGTTGGCGCCGATCAGGCTGACCAGCTCACCCTGGCGGACCTCGAAGCTGACGCCCTTGACGGCCTGGATGCCGCCGTAGGCGACCTTGAGGCCGGCGACCTCGAGCAATACGTCTGCGTGTGCCATATCGTGTTCCTCAGTGAGCGGCGCCGGCGCCGAGATAGGCTTCAATGACCTTGGGGTGGCGCTGGACCTCCGCGGGCGTGCCCTCGGCAATCGGCTTGCCGTAATCGAGCACGGTGACGCGGTCGCACAGGCCCATCACCAGCTTCACGTCGTGCTCGATCAGCAGGATGGTGCGACCGTCGTTGCGGATGCGGTCGATGAGTTCGCGCAGCACGACTTTCTCGGTCGGGTTCATGCCGGCGGCGGGTTCGTCCAGCGCGATCAACTTCGGATCGGTGGCCAGCGCGCGGGCGATCTCCAGCCGGCGCTGGTCGCCGTAGCTCAGCGTGCGGGCGCGGAAGTCGGCGTGCTTGCCGATGCCGACGTAGTCGAGCAGCTCGCGGGCGCGTTCCTCGATCGCCTTCTCCTCGGCCTTGAAGCCGGGCGTGCGCAGGATCGCGCCGACGACGCCGGAGCGACTGCGCACGTGGCGGCCGACCATCACGTTCTCGACCGCGGTCATCTCGGGGAACAGGCGGATGTTCTGGAAGGTGCGCGCAATGCCGGCCTTGGCCACCAGGTGCACCGCCGCCGGCTTGTAGGCCTGACCGGCGAGCTCGAAGCTGCCGCTGTCGGGCACGTACAGCCCGGTGATGACGTTGAAGAAGGTCGTCTTGCCGGCACCGTTGGGGCCGATCAGGCCGACCACCTGGCCCTGCGTGATGGTGATGCCGACGTCGCTCAGCGCCTGCACGCCGCCGAAGCGTTTGCTGGCGCCGCTGACCTGGAGGATGGGGGTGCTCATGGCGTGTCTCCTCAGCGGGTGGCGGTGGCGGTGATGGCGGCCGGCTCGGCTTCGCCCACCGGCTGCGGCTTGGCCTTGCCGTGCTCGGGCGCCGGCCACAGGCCGCGCGGGCGCATCAGCATGATCACGATCATGGCCAGCGCGACCAGCAGCTGGCGCAGGATCGACGCGTCGATGCGGCCGCCGCTGAGGTTCTGGATGTCGCCGGCGACGTAGCGCAGCACCTCGGGCAGCGCGGCGAGCAGCAGCGCGCCGAGCACCACGCCGGGCAGATGGCCCATGCCGCCGAGCACGACCATGGCGACGATCAGGATCGACTCCTGCAGGCTGAAGCTCTCCGGGCTGACGAAGCCCTGGAAGCCCGCGAACATCGTGCCGGCCACACCGCCGAAGGTCGCGCCCATGCCGAAGGCGAGCAGCTTCAGGTTGCGCGTGTTGATGCCCATCGCCTTGGCGGCGATCTCGTCCTCGCGGATCGCCATCCAGGCGCGGCCGATGCGCGAACGCTCCAGGCGCGAGCAGATGACGACGCTGACGACGACGAGCAGCAGGAAGAAGTAGTAGTACAGCGCGACGCTGCTGAACTCGAAGCCGAACACCGAGAGCTTCGTCGAGAGCGGGTGGCCGAAGATCGTGATCGGGTCGATCGCGGCGATGCCGCGTGGCCCGTTCGTCAGGTTGACCGGGTGCTCCAGATTGAGCATGAAGACGCGGATGATCTCGCCGAAGCCCAGCGTGACGATGGCCAGGTAGTCGCCGCGCAGCTTCAGCGTCGGCGCGCCGAGCAGCACGCCGAAGAACGCCGCCAGCAGCGCCGCGCCCGGGATCAGCAGCCACAGCGGCAGGTGCAGGCCGTCCGGGAACGCCGCCGCGACGGCCGGGAAGTTGTCCAGCAGATGCGGGCTGGCCAGCATCGCGAACAGGTAGGCGCCGACGGCGTAGAAGGCGACGTAGCCGAGGTCGAGCAGGCCGGCATAGCCGACGACGATGTTCAGGCCCAGCGCCAGCAGCACGTAGAGCAGGGCGGTGTCGACGATGCGCAGCGGGCCGCTGCCGTAGTCCTGCAGGAAGACCGGCAGCAGCACGAGGCCGATCGCGCAGGCGATGAAGGTGGTGAGCTTTTTGTCCATTGGGATTTCCTTAGGCGCGATCGGCGACACGCTCACCCAGGAGGCCGGAGGGCCGCAGGGTGAGGACGAGGATCAGCGCGACGAAGGCAAAGATGTCGGCGTAATGGCTGCCCAGCACACCGCCGGTCAGCTCACCCAGGTAACCGGCGCCGATCGCTTCAATGAGCCCGAGCAGCACGCCGCCGACCACCGCGCCGGCGAGGTTGCCGATGCCGCCGAGCACCGCGGCCGTGAACGCCTTCAGCCCCGGCATGAAGCCCATGCTGTGCTGCGCCGTGCCGTAGTTCGCCGCCCACATCAGGCCGGCCACCGCCGCCAGCACCGCACCGATGACGAAGGTCGCCGAGATCACCTTGTCGGGCTTGACGCCCATCAGGCTGGCGACCTTGGGGTTCTCGGCGGTGGCGCGCATCGCGCGACCGAGCTTGGTGTAGTTCACCAGGTACATCAGGGCGGCAAGCAGCACCGCGGTCAGCGCCAGGATCAGGATCTGCGTCACCGAGATCACCGGGCCGCCGAGGTTGATCGGCTCGACCGGCAGCAGCGACGGGAACGGCTTGGGATTGGGCTTCCAGATCACCATCGCCAGGGTCTGCAGCAGCAGGCTCATGCCCATCGCGGTGATCAGGGGCGCCAGGCGCGGCGCGTTGCGCAGCGGCCGGTAGGCGATCTTCTCGACCGAGAAG